>Ga0182234_10030_pt1 | contig 85391 bp, 92 predicted proteins | sample hydfratesGB_TM_A_FD_145595 | JGI IMG/M metagenome (GOLD analysis project Ga0182234, IMG submission 145595) | Subsurface microbial communities from deep shales in Ohio, USA - hydraulic fracturing test GB_TM_A | ecosystem: Environmental > Aquatic > Deep subsurface > Shale gas/oil reservoir >...
CCAGATTCTCTGCACCTTCTTTTTCAGCTAAATCTTTAATTCTCTGCTGATTTTCTAAGTCCATAGCTCCTGCGCTTGTTCAGACAAAACACTCTGTTGTTGTAAAAACTACTTCAGCACCAGTTGTTTCAATACATTCTTCAATCGCTGGTCCTGGAATTCCATCTCTATCGCCTAAAATGGCAATTTTTTTCCCTTTGAGCATTATCTTACACCTCCATAATTTTTGTGAAAATATTATAATTATTTTTATTTTTTTAATAAGTTCTAGCTGTTAAATTATTAAATCCTAATTCATTTGTTGAACCGGTAATAGCCTGGATTTCAACTGAAATAGAACCATCCTCTTCAAGACTTCCATCAAATCCACCAGCAATTACATCAGCAAAATTCTGATGTCCAATTACTTTTTCCATTGGCGGCAGGTTAATTACTTCATTTGCATTTCCTGCTGTTACAACTGCATCAGCGGAAGGATCTGCATCAGCGAGTGATTGAGACGCACCATCTCTACCGGCAAATTCATCAGTTATAAGTACAGTTTTGATGCCTTTTGCAGCTAACTTTTTACTGTTCATAATTAAATCTGCATCAGGGTTTCCAAATCCTTCTTCAGAAACAATAGCTGCATCTAAACCTATCATTTCTGCTAATTTTGCAGTGAAATTAGATGATCTTTCTTTATCTGCCAGAGTAACATTTTCATTTGTGATAATAACTCCCATAAAATTGTATTTTTCTCCATGATACTTATAAAGTTCCTCAATTACAGGGTTATTCTGGTGTACATAAGTTGCATTTTTATCACAGGCAGATACACAATTCCCGCTTAATATAGCTCCATCCATAATTTCAGTTGGAGACATTAGAGTTGGAATAATTTCTTTAGCATCAACCCCGTAAACATATGTGTCATGTAGTAAACCCTGACTCTGAAGCATATAAACATATCCTACTTTAGGAAGATCAGGATATTCTGCAGCAGCTTCTATAAATGGCTTGTGTTCATAAGTTTCTACCTCATCTGGTTTTATGTCTTTAGCAGCTTTTCCTAAATAACTTGCAGTTTTTAGTCCAACTATTCTTAAAATTTCTTCATGTTCATGCTGTTTGATGTTGTCTTTTACATCACAATCAACAACTAAATTATGAAATCTAGAAAATGGAGTGTACTCAGCGCCTGGACCAGACATATCAATTATACCTTCCTGAAATCCAACAATTTCTCCTGTAGTAACAACTGCAGCACCTTTAAGTACATGGGTGCGGCCAGATCCAACAATTTCTTCGCTGCTGATAAAGCCGGGGAATACTCCACCAGGCCCTTCAACCTTGACTCTTGGTTCAATAACATCTTTTACAGGAATAATTCGAACACTGTCTCCAGGATGAACTATATCTAAATTAATATTAGTAATTCTGCTGTCTTCACCTATAATTTCTAAAAGCTCTTCCTGATTAATAAAAAGGGTAGAGTCAGAAACTTTAGTTTCATCAGCAAATTGAATATCTTCAATTTTGATTTTGCCTAATTCTAATTTCATTACTTCACCTCCTTTTAATGATTAAATCATTTCATTTAAAGTATTTTCAATATCTTCCATTTCTAAATCTTCACCAGAAAGATGTTTAACTTTCTCTCCATCTTTATAAAATACTATTGAAGGTAAACCAAGAACTTTTTGGCCAATAGCAAGTCTTCTATTTCCCTTAATATCTAACTTGGCAAATTTAGCACTATCTGAATAATTTTCAGCCAACTTCTTAACATCAGGCATAATTTCTAAACAGCGATCACAGCTTTCACTCCAGAAATCAACAACAACAAGGCCCTCACTTTTAGTTACTTCCTCTTCAAAATTATCTTTGGTTAATTCTATCATTATTTCCCCTCCTTTCTAATAGTAATTTTAATTTTTCAAGGCAGAGTTTATTAATGTTAAATCAATAACCTGATAATCCTCTTTTATTTTTTGAGAATATTCCCTCATTTTGTGGTTTTTATTAAACTGATTTAGCTTTTGAATAGCATTTTCTATAGTATTTAAACTATAAAAGTCTAATTTTTTAGCCGGAGCCATAATTATACTCCTATAGGGATTCTGAGCAGGTTTAACACTACCTGCCAACGGATGAGATATTAATTTCCAATTTTGGTGTACTAAATCCCTACTTTTATTATAGACATCAGAAAGGTTATCCACAAAATCAATTTTTAGTTCTTCAAATTTTTCTTTTATTTTAGGATTATTTGTAATGATAACTAGCTCTTTCATAAACTCCTCCTTTTGGGAACAAAAAAAACAGAGCAGCAATGGAGTAATAAACCCATTACTGCTCTGTCCGTAGACCTGAGAGATTATCTGTATAAAACAGATTGCTCCTTCGGTGTTTTTGAAATAACAAACTTTCCAGAGTTATGTCCAGATACGGTCCTTTTTACCTGAGAGTTTCAATTTTTATTTTGAGCAAATAAAAATTTTACTCCTTCGGCGGCATAAAAGTATGCTCTCTCCTGTATCCTTCAACCATAATATTTAACTTTATAAAATATTTTTTTCACAATTACTTGCAATTATTATTATACAGAAACAAAATTGTTTTGTCAATTTATTTTTCATAAATTTTTATAATATTAAGTTTTTATTAAAACTCTAATAAAGAAGAATCCCTTTCTAAGAAAGAAAATCCAACTAAGTCAAAGACTTAGTTGGATAGGTTTACTAATTCAATTTTATCTTAATTCCATTTTATTTTAATTCCCTTTTCTCCTTTTTCAGCTTTTGCAATCACAGCTGCTTCAATATCTTCAGTATAAAGATCAATTAAGAAATCTGCTGCATCTTCTTCTGCTACTGAAATTAAGAGCCCACCTGAAGTCTGGGGATCATACATTAAATCATAAAGCGTCTGATCTCTTTCACCACTTTCAGCTACAAACTCCTGATAATTATCTCTATTTTTATAAGCACCTGCTGGCAGCAGTCCAAATTCACTGAATTCTCTTGCATCTGCAAAAACAGGGATCTCTGCAGCATCAATTTGAATTTCTAAACTGCTGTTTTCAGACATTTCAAGTAAATGACCAATCAAACCAAAACCTGTTACATCTGTACAAGCATTGATCTGATATTGATCAAAATAGTTTAAAGCTCTGTTATTTAAAGTTAACATCGACTTTACTGCTGGATTATTCTCAGCATCTTCTATAAAACCACCTTTAAGTGCAGAAATCATAACACCTGTTCCCAGTGGTTTGGTTAAAAGAATAAGGTCTCCTTCTTTAATGCCAGAGTTACTTAGCAGATCATCTGGATGAACTATACCTGTTACAGAAAGTCCATATTTAGGTTCTTCATCTACTACAGTGTGACCACCACATAAATTGGCACCTGCTTCTTTGACCTTATCAGCACCACCCTGCAGAATACGCGAAAGAATTTTCCCCTCTAAACAGGAAGGAAAACCTACTATATTCATTGCTAAAATAGGCTGACCACCCATCGCATATACATCACTTAAAGCATTTGCAGCAGCAATCTGACCAAACAAATAAGGATCATCTACTACTGGGGTGAAAAAATCAAGGGTCTGAATCAAAGCAAGATCATCAGTCAAACTATAAACAGCCGCATCATCTGCTTTATCTAAACCAATCAGTAATTTTTCCGGATCAGCAGGAAAACTAACATGACGCAGAACCTGCGCCAGAGCCCTAGGGCCCATCTTAGCTGCTCAACCAGAAGTTTTACTATAATCAGTTAACTTTATTTTTTCCATTTTAACACCAACTTTCTAGTTGTAAATCTAATAATTCATTTCAAAAAGCTTAAAGCTTACTCTAGCTTAAACTGTAACAACATCTCTGCGGTTAAGGTTATCAGCAATTTCAAACATATTACTTATTTCTCCTACCCCTACTTCTGCCTGCAGTCCATAATAATCAACACAGGTTCCACAAAGAAGTATTTCAACTCCCTGCTCCTCAAGTTCTTTTAGATAAAAAACTATATCTTCTTTGGTCGCTAATTTAACTCCAGAATTAAGGAAAATAATTTTTTCAGGTAGAGGGTCTAATTCTTTGATAGTAGAAATAAAACCTTTAATTAAGATTTGACCCAATTCTCGCTCTCCATCTCCCATAGTATCTGATGGAATTAAATAAATTTTAGCTCCATTATTTTCTGATTCTGAGCCATCAGTTTCGTTGTCACTACTTTTTTTCTTTTTAAACATGACTTTAAATTCTGTTTCTGATTCTTCGACAACTGAAACTTCAGCTCCCATTTTCTTACCTAATTTAGTTAAATTTGAAGCAGCAGTCTGATTATCAACAATCACCAGTACTTCCTGATTAGAAGTTATAGCTTTTTTAGCAAGTACAACTGGTTTGGGACAGGCTAAACCTTTAGCATCAATTTCTTTCATTAGCAATTCCTCCAATTTTTTAATTAATTATAATCTCAAATTTTACTCTATATATTCTAGATCTAATTCTTTACATATTTTTTTAGCAGCCACATAGGCCATCTCACCCGTAAAATCAACACATTGTTTAATATGATCTTTAGAGCCAAGTTTATAATCTTTAGTTAAAACTCTGCAGCAGAGAGAACCATGTGCATCTCTAAAATAATCATGTAATTCAGCTGAAAGCTCCATTGTCTTATTTACTTTATTGCTTCCTGCCTGCCTTCTACCAAAAAAATAGCCAAGCATCATCTGAGCCCCAATGACTGCTCCACAACTACAGCCAGAATTACCCATGCCAACAGGAAACGCAGAAGCCATAGCTATTACATCATCTGATAGATCAAGGTTGAATTCTTCAATAAAAGTTTTAATTATCGATTCCGAACAGTAAAAATCACCGTTTTGATAATAATTTTCTGCTTTTTCTTTGATACTGTTGAGATCAATTATATCATCTTCAAAATTCTTATGCATTTCACTATAGTCTGGGCCAAAAATGATTGATTTTAATTTGTTTATCATCCTAATATCCCTCTATTCTTAAATTATATGACTACTTTATTGATTTTATCAATAATAGTATTTAATTTCAATTTTATCTTATCATTTTCAAACTTTAATCTTTTTGAAGTTTTCTCCCTCAATTTGGTATATATCCTCATATTCTATTTGATTATCACTACAAACTTCTTTAACTCTTTCTAAATCTCGGGCATTAATTCTTCCCGATAAACCACAGGAAGAACTAATCTGTCTTGGCACTGGAGTGATTTTTACATTTATTTCACTACTTTTTAGCTCTCTTTCAAATGCTAAAGCCAGATGAGTCGAATAAAAAGTAAAGATTATATTATACTCTTTCAAAATTTTTGCTCCTTTATAATAAATTTAATGTCTTCAAACTAAAATAATGATAACTCAAAAAATTATTATTTTAAAATTTGCAGCATTTTATTTAGTACTTGTTCTTTGAGATTAAAGCTGCCCCAATAGCACCAGCAAATTGAGAATTTGAATAACTAAAGACTTTTGTCTGCAGCTTTTTACTCAGCTGATTTTTAATAACTTCACTTTGAGCCAGACCACCTGTGAAAAGAACATCTTCCTGAAAAGTAATCTTGCTCAACAAAATATTAATTCTATTGATAATCGAATCAATAATACCCCCAGCTATTTCGCTTTTGCTGACTCCATCAGCTAAAAGAGAAATGATTTCTGACTCTGCAAAAACAGCACACATACTGCTAATTTTAGCTTTTTTATCATCTTTTATTAAATTATCCAGGTTATCAATTTGTTCTTCTAGAGAATTGATTGTCATCTCCAAAAATTTTCCTGTTCCAGCAGCACATTTATCATTCATCACGAAATCAATAACATCACCATCATCATTTAAAGATATTACTTTACTATCCTGACCACCTATATCAATGATCGTTCTAATCTTATTATTAAGATAATAACCGCCTTTACCATGACAGGTTATTTCGGTCACAGTTTTATCAGCAAACTGCTGGGAAACTCGGCCATAACCGGTTGCTACAACTCCCTTTATATCTTTAGCTTTCAAATTATTAGCCTCTAATAAATAATTGAGTGTTTGTTCCCCACTTTTTTGAGGATTCCAGCCCGTAGGTAATAACTGCTTATCCACAATTTGATCTTTAAAAAGAACTCCTTTACAGCCAACTGAACCAATATCAATTCCAATATAATACATTTTATATCTCCTTTACAGCATTTCTAAAAATGCAGTTAAACGAGTTGCTAATTGACCCTTATCTGATTCTGAATAATCTGTTTCAATATTGATATAAGGAGTATTAGATTCTTTAAGCTCGTCTTTAATTCTTTTTGTCTCAACATTATAAGTATGGCAGGCCTGTAAAATCATATCTACAACTCCATCAACCTGGTACTCTTCTACCAATCTGTTTATTAACTCAACCCGATTATCATTAGGACTCATACAAGAACAGGGCGTATTTAAATATTTTTCTGCAATTGCATCGATTGGATTTTTGTCCTGATCTACAGTATCTTCATTCGGCTTTAAACCAGTACAATTTTCCAAACAGACTACAGAACCCCCATTGTTTTCAATTGCTTCAATAACTTTTAAGGTTGCAGCCCCCATTGGACAGCCTGTAACTAAAATACGGGGAGCCTCTGCACTAATTCTTTTTTCTCCCTGATTATACTTAGCTAATACTTCTTCAGTTATTGCTTTTGTTCTCTCATTTGCTATTTCTTTATCAAATGTATAATTAGATCTATTTAAAACTTTAAAAATTTCAGTTCCATAAATCGGAGAAGGATTTAATTTTGCCAGCTCATAAAATTCTTTTAAGGTATTTCTTTCTTCATTTTTAATTTTTATTTCTGCCTCTAAACGCTCTTCGGTAATTTTTGTCTCAAATTTTTCTTCTAATCTTTCTTTTAATAATACTACTTCATTTTTCCAAAATTCAAAATCAGCTTCTCGCTCAGATGATTGAGGTAGCTGCATCACATGAACAGGTGTCACTTCATCTAAGTATTCGTACATTTTTTTCTTGCCATCACAGGTTGTTTCACCAACAATAATATCTGCAAAATGAAAATATGGGCATTTATCGGTAATTGCAAATCCATAACTTGATTTGATCAAGGGACATAAATTTCTGGGCAAATCTTTTTCTGCCTCATCAATGGTGTCATTGCTTGTGCTGCAGAGGGTTACCGGTACTGCAGCAGCTGCTCTAATAACTTCATAAGGGGTGAAAACACAATAGGTACCCACAACATTCTTCCCTTCTTTTTCTACCATATCCTTCATTGCAATTGGACCATGTCCTTCTAATTCTCCATCTAAAGCGTCAAAAATTTCTTCTATACTCTGCATAATTTATTTTCCTCCAATTTTTTAGTTTAGTGTCTTTTATTTTTTAAATCAGTATTCCAGATCATTTATAAAAATTATATATTTTTTTAGCAATTAATATTTTTAAAAGTTGTCTTCCATATTTTTGAATACCTCAGCCCAGGACCATCTTTTAACTGTTTCTCTAAACTCTGGCCCATCCAAATCATTTCCACTTCTTAGTCTATCAATCTGGTTTTTAAGTCCAATCTTTAAACGATTTTCAAAATCAAACAATTCGGATTCCACTGGAATATGTGATTCTTTTAATTGAGGAAGTTCCACATATTCTACAGCTCCAGTCTTATTTATCTGATTTCCCAGCCAGCTTTTAACTCCTGCTAGATCAGTAGTTACTACTCGCAAGCCAGAAGCTAAAGCTTCAATTAATACCAGCGGCAGACCTTCGGAAAAAGAAGCTAAACAAAAAATATCAGATTTTCTAAATATTTTTCCTAATTTAACCTGAGAAACAACTCCCGGCATTTCAATCGAACAATCGGCTGCTAATGCTAATTTTTTTATACATTCTGCTTCTTCTCCACTGCCGCCACCTACAAGTTTAAGTTCTAAATCAAATTCAGAACTAAGTTTGCTGCAGACACGAATCAGAGATTTAAGTCCTTTAGCAGAACTTAGCTTACCGGCATAAACAATCTGTATTGGTTTTGAAGACTGACTCTTATCTGAAGGATAAAAGATATCAGAATCATAACCACTGCCAACGACTGAAATCCTTTCAAGGTTAATATCATATAGACGGCTTATTTTTTGTTTCTGATCACTATGGAGTGCAAAAATTATATCAATTTTTTTACAGCCTGCAGTAACATAATCAGCAAATTTTTCAGCTTGTTTTAACTGTCTTAATCCAGTTCCATGACAGATGGCTTTAATTGGAATCTCAGTCACTAACTCCGAAATCAAAGAAGTCAAAATCCAAAGATGATGAGCTAAAATCAGATCTGGCTTAAATTCTTCCACTGCTTTAGTTATTTCTTCTTTGAATCCTGCTTTCCACTTTTTAAGCATTTCAGCTGTTAAATTTTTATATTTTTCACTCCGATAAGGCATAACATTACTCATTCCAACTACCGGAAAAGGAATTCTTTCAGTTTCAAATTTAACTGGATAAAACTTCTGTTCAGCTATAGCTCCAAACTCAACTTTTCCTAAATCTGCTGGAACTCCACTGATAACTGCTTGTTCATATCCCTGTTCAGCTGCTATTTTGACTATATTCTGCAAAAAAATACCGCTACCTGTTTTTTCAGGACGTTGAGCTAAAATATGGAGTATCTTTTTCATCTTATCCCACCTCAATCTTAGCTGATCTCACGATTGGATATCTCTTTATGATTATAATTAACCGGCATTACTTCATTGTTTTTTACTGCTTTAATTAAATCTTTAGTAGTACTAACCCAGTCAGGAAAAGAAGTAACAAATTTACCTACTCTCTCAATTACATGGGTATCGCTGCCACCTAAACATGGTAGGTCTAACTCTAAAGCCAAACTGTAAGCTTGAAAATTGTGATCAGGTTTAGTACTGCCGTTAAAAGTTTCTATTCCAGCTAAACCAGATAAGTTTCTGATTTTCTCTCCAACTCCTCTTCCATTATCTCTAAAAGGATGGGCGGCAATAGCAATTCCTCCTGCTTCATTTACTAAATCAATTAAATCCTGAGTTGGAATTTTCTCTTTAGGTAAATCATTCAGACCAAAAACAAGAATGTCTCCTGCTTGAGTCAAAACTTCTGCCCCCACTATAACTGGAAACTCTTCTTTAGCAGATAACTCAGCTGCTTCAGCTTTAATTTGATTACTCTCATGATCAGTGATACAAATACCATCTAAACCTATAGATTTAGCTTTAGCAACTATTTCTTCTAAAGAAACAAAACTATCAGATGAATATTTTTTTTCATGCATATGAATATCAATTAACATTTTTAACCCCCAGCCTTCTATAAAAAAATTAATATTTTCACTGATATAAATCATAAAAATTATTTTATTACTTGCTATTTGCATTTATTAGTTTAGTAAATTTTTTGACATATTGACCAAAATCTGAATTCCATTTATCTCTAGCATAGGGAAGATCGATTTTATAATCTCCAATTATACGACCAGGCCTAGCACTCATCACAATAACTCTAGTTCCTAAAAAAACAGCCTCTTCCACACTATGGGTTACAAAAACAATAGTTTTTCTATCTTCAACCCAATATTCTTTAAAACTATTTTGCATCTTAGTTCTGGTAAAAGCATCTAAAGCTCCAAAAGGTTCATCCATATAAATAATTTCAGGAGAAATAGCAATCGCTTTTGCAATAGCCACCCTTTGTTTCATTCCACCAGAAAGTTCATAAGGATAACTTTCATTAAATCCCTTTAAGCCAAATTTTTTAAGAATATTATTGGCTATTTTATATCTTTTTTCTTTGGCAACTCCTCTAATTTCTAAACCAAAAGCAACATTTTCTATTATATTTCTCCACGGTAATAAAGAATATTGTTGAAAAACCATAGCCGCTTCTTTGATTGGCTTTTTTATATTTCTACCCATAACCTCTAATTTACCCTTAGTGGGCTGCACTAAACCGGCCATCAATCTTAACAAAGTAGATTTACCTGAGCCACTTGGTCCTATCAAACATACAAATTCATTATCAGCTATATTTAAGTTAATGTTTTTTAAGGCCTTAATGCTAGAATTATTTTGTGAAAGGAACGTTTTATTAATACCTTTGAGCTTTATAATCTGATTCAACAATAATCCTCCTAATTTGACAAACTCTCCCACTTAAAAAACTTTTTTTCAATAATAATAAACATATAATTAAAAATACCACCAACTATACTAATAGCTATCATCCCTGAGATTACAACATCAGTTCTAGCAATTGTATATGCATGGTTAATCAAGTAACCAATTCCTGCTATACTGCCGGGTAACATTTCTGCTGAAACTAAACACATCCAGGCAATACCCAATCCAACTCTTAATCCTGTTACAATAGATGGCATTGCTGCAGGCAGTAACACTTTTAAAATTATTTCTAGTTTATTAGCTCCTAAGGTTAAAGAAGAATCTATCAAAATCTTACGTACACTCTTAACCCCATAAATACTGTTTGTCAGAATCGGATAAAAAGCACCTATAAAAATAATGAATATCATTGCATTTTTTATATTACTGAAAAAAATATATAAAACACCAGAATCAAAACCAAAAAAACTAGCCATACTTGAAGTGCCAAACCAAGCTAAGACTAATGGTACCCAAGCTAAAGGTGCTATAGGACGAAATGAATTTAAAAAAGTCATTGACAGCTCCTCTGCTTTTTTTGAATAACCAATTATTACCCCAAGAGGAATCGCAATTAAAGCCGCCAAAATATAACCTATGCTGACTCTTATAATACTAATAAACACATTACTAATTAATGATCCCATACTCAGTAAATCTTTAGTTGGATTTGTTAAAACATCTAGAACCTGGATTATAGAAGGTAAAATAATTTTATTATCAATTTTAACTGACGATACCTGCCAGACAAAAAGAAATATTATTGGGATAATGATTGGATATACAAATCCTTTTAAATTGATATATATCTTCTGATCACTTCTTGCTTTGCTTAAAACTTCTTCCATTACCATACCTCCGGATTTAAAGTCTTATAGAACTGAATAATCATCTCGTATATTATTCTGCATGAACCTAACTCTTTTATAAATTATTACTTAAAGAACTAATTAACTCAAAAGAGTCAGGCAAATGTTATTTCATTAATTAATTAGTTTTTGTAACATTATTGATAAAAGTAAAATCATATAAAATTTCTTTTATTTCTGAATAACTCTTCGTCTCAAAACTTCCATTTAATCTATTTGAGCTTTGCAAAGAATTATAAACCAGGCCAACATTATCAATCCAAGTTTTATTTACTTTTGCTGTATATTTAATACTTGACATTTGTGCTGCTTCTTCTGGTACACCTGTCCATTTAGCAGTTATTTTAGCTGCTTCAGCTTTATTTTTATCAGAATAATTTGCTGCACTATTAATTACACTAACTAAACTTTGAACAACTTCTTCATTAGATTTAATTACCTTATCATCTGCAGAAAGAACACAACATGGGAAATCATACCATTTACCTTTTGGTGGTAAGTTTTTCATCTGTAATGCTATTTTACCAATATTTTCGGTAACTGCTAAAGAAGGATAAGGCGATGGACCAACCCACGCATCTACCTGCTTACTGTTTAATGCTGGTATTAAGTTTTTTGTTCCTTTTAAATCTACCAATAAAATATCTGCATCTTGTTGATGTGGATTACTGGTATAGGAAATTCCATTTTCTTTAATTGCAGCTTCAAATAAAATTAAAGGTGCACTAGTTGGAGAATGATATCCTACTTTAATTGGTTCCTGACTATTTTCCAAAAGAGCTTTAAACTCATCCCAATTATTTACTGAAGAATTCTTAGCTATTACTAATCCAATTCCTTCAGTATGTACTGGACATAACATTTTAATATTAATGCCTTTATCAATTGCTGTGATATTAGCTGCACTAGATGCAAAACCTAAATCTAAATGTCCTTGTGCCATCATGGTCATTGTTTCTGAACCACTTGTAGATTCAATCAATTCCAAATTAGCTAAAGTTCTATCTTTTTTGATTAAAGCATATTTCTTTCGGCTAACAATCTCTTTTAAGTAAACTCCATCTGCTTCAACAGCCTTGCCTTTTTTTGCTGCAACCATTAATGGTGTTTGATGATTAGTAAATACATATCCAACTTTTAAATTTGGAACATCAGCTGCCCCAACCGCAAATGATGTGCTAAATATTAAACCTATCAACAATACTAATAACGTTTTCGTTAAAAATTTATTTTTCATAATTATTTACCCCCATTTATTACTTAAATTATCTTGTTACGATCAGCTTATAGCCATCTTCAATTTCACTTGCTTCAACTTCAGCCCCTGATTTTCTGACAAAACGACTAACATTTTCTTTTGCAACTTCTTCTCCAACAAGTATCTCTAAATCTTCTTGATTAGCTTCTAAAGCATTTTTAGTCATCACAACAGGTTCCGGACAAGAACGTCCACGAGCATCTACTTTTTTCATTATTTTTTCCTCCTAAATTAATTAGTGATATTTAATTTAAAAAATTCTTTAAAATGATATAAAAAATTTTTATTGTAAAACTATAAAACTTTATTTAAAAATCTCTTTGTTCTTTCATTTCGAGGACTATCGAATATTATATCTGCTTCATTTTCTTCAATTATTTTTCCTTCATCCATAAAAATAACTCTATCTGCAGCTTCTTTAGCAAAACCCATTTCATGAGTAACAATTAACATAGTCATATTCTTTTCAGCTAGAGCTTTTATAACATCCAACACTTCACCAACTAGTTCAGGGTCCAAGGATGAAGTAGGTTCATCAAATAAAATAACTTCTGGGTTTACTGCCATAGCTCTTCCAATTCCAATTCTTTGTTTCTGTCCTCCTGATAGTTGAGAAGGATAATTATCTTTCTTATCACTTAAACCTATCTGGTCTAAGATATTTAGTCCAATTTTTTCCGCTTTTTGTTTATTTATTTTTTTTACAGTAATCAAAGATTCAGTTATATTTTCTAAAGCTGTTTTGTTTTTAAATAAATTATAAGTTTGAAAAACCATAGAACTATTTCTTCTCAGTGCAGAAATTTCATGTTTAGTCACATTTTCAGTATCTATTTTCATATTTCCAATTTCAATTATCCCACTATCTGGACTTTCTAAATAATTTAAGCATCTTAATAGTGTCGATTTACCTGTACCTGATGGACCAATTATTACAATAACTTCACCTTTTTTAATTTCTAAGTTAATTCCTTTTAGTACTTCAAGATCATTAAATTTTTTATAGAGATTTTCAATCTTTATCATATATACCCACCTTAATATGCTTTGCTCATCTTTATTTCAATTTTTTGCTGGATAAAGCTAAATAATTGAACCACAATCCAATATATTATTATTACATTTGCAAATGCTTCAAAATACCTGTAAGAAGAAGCTCCTTCCATCTTAGCTGTAGCCATAACTTCAGTAACTCCTATTGTAAAAGTTAAGGCTGTTCCTTTTATAATATTAATAAAACTGTTAAAAAGGGTTGGAATTGCTACTCTGGCAGCTTGAGGCATTATTATTCTTCTCATAGCTTGAAAATAGCTCATCCCAACAGACAAAGAAGCTTCCATCTGACCTTTGTCAATAGATGAAATAGCACCTCTAATGGCTTCAGACATATAAGCTCCTGAATTAAGACTCAGGCCAATTATCGCAATTGTAAAACCATTAACTCGATTAAAAAAAGGTATGATTTGTGGAAGACCAAAATAGAGAAAAAACAATTGGGTAATTAAAGGTGTTCCCCTAAAAAATGAGACATATATCTTTGCCAAAGAATATAATCCTTTAAATTTGCAATTGCAGATAAAGGCAATAATCAAAGCTATTATTAACCCAAACATCAATGATAATAAAGATATACTTAAGGTTATATTTAATTTTTTAATCATAAATGGGAATAAATTTATAGCATAATTAATATCAAACATTATTATTTTCAGCCTCTTTCATTATTATATATATTATTGAATTTAAAAGAATAATTTATAAAATTATGCAGCCTGCTTTTTATTTAATCCCGTAAGCATTAAAGCAATAGCTCCATCTCCCGTTATATTGCAGGCAGTTCCAAAACTATCTTGAATAGCAAATATTGTTAAAACTAGACCTACACCTGTTTGATCAAAACCTAATATACCAGTAACCAAACCCAAGGAAGCCATAACAGTTCCTCCAGGTACCCCAGGTGCTCCAATAGCAAATATCCCAAGTAATAAAGCGAATAAAAACATAGTAGTTATTGGTGGTACACTTCCATAAAGGACTTTAGATATTACCATAACAAAAAAAGTTTCTGTTAAAACTGAGCCACATAAATGAATAGTAGCTCCGAGTGGTATTGCAAAATTTGTTATTTCTTTCTCTAATACTTTAGACTTATTAGCAGATTTTAATGATACTGGTAATGTTGCAGCACTAGACATTGTACCAATTGCTGTTAAATATGCAGGCAAATAATGTTTTACAACTTCAATTGGATTTTCCCCGGATATCATTCCTGCAATAGCATAAAGTAAAGTTAACCATATGTAATGACCAATCAAAACAATAAGTATAACAGTTATAAATACTGGTAAATGCTTAGTTATAGTTCCTTCATATGCAAGCTCAGCAAATGTTGTTGCAATAAAAAATGGTAGAATTGGAATGATTATTTTTTCAACTAATGATAAAATCATATTTTGAATTTCTTCTAGTATCTTAGGAACTATTTCTGCTTTAGTCCAGGCAGCTGATAAACCAATAAATAGAGCAAGTACAAGAGCACTCATTACTGGCATAATAGCTGGTATATCAAGCTGAAACATAATTTCTGGAAGCTCTTTTAATGAACTTGTTTCTTCCGCTATATTTAAATATGGTATTATTATTTTCCCTGCAAGAATAGAAAATATAGCAGCTCCAACTGACGACAAATAAGCAATTGAAACAGCCTGAGCTAATAATTTACTTGCTTTCTCCTGTAATCTAGTTATTGAAGGTGATATAAATCCAATAATAACAAGTGGTACAGAATAAAAAATTAATTCTCCTAAAATATATTTAATTGTAGAAATAATTTGCATTAATTCTTGATTTACAAAAATCCCTAAAAGAACACCTGTAAAAACAGCTATCACCAGCCTGAATACCAAGTGATCCGTTAATTTTTTTTTGATCATATTAAATTACTCCTCCAAAATATCTATTTCAATTAATAATTTATTATTTTGTAGTTGTTTCAATATCAAACCATTTCATTGATAAAGAAGATAATGTTCCATCATTATGCATAGCATTAATAGCTTTATTTATTTCAGTTATTTTCTTTTGATTATTACTATTTTTGGTAAACGCATAAGCATTAATTTCAGTTCCAATTGTTGTATTTACACCCATTAATCTTAAATCCATATTTTCCTGTTCAATTACAGATTTAGATTTAACAGCTGACTGCCAACAAGCATCAAGTCTTCCAGATTCAACTAATTTTTCTAAAGGAGCACCATCGTAATATTTTTTATTTAATTTAAGTTCTTTTTCCTTATCTAAATTTTCTAAAGTTCTTTGACCATTTCCACCCAACCAGGCACCGATTTTCTTATTTTTTAAATCTTCCATAGATTGATAAGAACTATCATTTTTTACTATAAAATCATATTTACTATAAGCATAAGGTTTAGTAAAGACATATTTTTTTTCTCTTTCTGGTGTAATAGACATTTGATGGGCAACAGTATCAATTTTATTTGTATCTAACATTCCCATTAACCCACTAAATTCAGCTATCTTAAACTCAACCTCATAACCTGTTCTTTTAGATATCTCATGCCAAACATCAATTTCGAAGCCTTGTAATTTACCATCTTTTTGGAAACACCATGGGTTGTAATTACCACCTGTACCTACAACTATTAAATCCTCAGCACCCACCTGGGCTGCCCCAATAACATTAATTGATAAAAATAATACTGCTAATACAACTACCACTATTACATTTTGTTTTTTCATTGTTTTCCTCCTTAGTGTTTTAAAAAAATATTTATGCTGCTTTTTTATTAAATTGAATACTGCTGTAGGCAATTATAAATAAAGTTACAATCCCAATAATTACAGCTATTCTACCATTAGTAGAAACTCCACTACCTGATCCAGCCAATCCAAAGTTATGAGAAATAGCTGCTCCCACCAAATAACCAACAAAAGCTACTGCTGAATCAGTATTACCTTCACCTGCCAAAATAGTTTGACGAAGTGGACAACCTCCAAGCATTACTGAACCAAGACCAGTTAAAAACATGCCTAAAAGATTCCAGAGCCACTGACTGTGAGCTGCTGGTTGGCCTGCAAAACCAGGATTAAAATTACCAAAAATTAAGTTTACTATAAAGGCAAAAACAAAAATTGAAATAAAACCAGTAATTAAATGAGAATCTTTGATTAAATAAAGATCTCTAATTCCTCCTGCCATACAAATCCGACTTCTTTGAGCTAAGATTCCGATAATAATCCCTGCTGCAAGTGCAACTGCCCAGAATGCATAGCTTGCACCAGGACCTTTCTCACTAAAAATTATAAAAGAAGGTCTTACTATTCTAAAAATCAATAAAACAACTGCAATAATTGGTAGTATATATCCATTTATCTTATTAATTTTATAACTTCTACCCAGAGTAAAACCTTTTTTGAGAAGTTGAGAACCAGCTAAAACTCCTAAAACAAATCCTATAATTCCAGCAATTGCATTCCAATCTCCTCCGGCTAATCTAAGCACCATCCGTAAAGGACATCCTAAAAATACAAGAGCTCCAATCATCACAAACATTGCTATTACAAATCTGGTTATAGGTGAGGAACCACCTTTAACTTTGAATTCACCTGTACTGCGAGCAATTAAAAATGCTCCCAGAATAAAACCTATAATTTCTGGTCTTATGTTTTGAACAACTGCTGCTCTATGTAATCCAACTGCACCCGCAATGTCTCTGATAAAACAGGCTACACAAATCCCCATGTTGGCTGGGTTACCAAAGACAACCAGTAAACCTCCTAAAATACCAATAATTCCCCCTGTGAAAATAATACCTTTTTTGCTATTCATTTTTATCTCCCCCAAGATATAAACATGATTATTATTCATTTCACATAAATTATAGCATAAATGATTTAATTTATAAAGTAATATTATTATTTTTATAATATTCTCTTATAATTCTTGAAATATAATAGTTATGAGCATATAATAAAAACAGTTAATGCTGACATTTAAGATTATAATTAGCAATATTTATAATAAAATAATCATTAAATCAAAAAATGAGGAGGAATAAAAATGGATAAAATTTATCTTGATAATGCAGCAACAAGCAGAGATAAAGCGGCTGTAGTAAAAAAAGCAATCCTGAACTATTATGAAAATATTGGCTGTAGTCCAGGGCGCGGAGGCTATGAAGATTCTCTTAAAGCAGGTCGTATAATTATTGAAGCCAGAAACACAATTGCTGATTTTTTTAATGTTGACAATTTAAAACAAATAATTTTTACTCACAACATAACTTATGCTCTAAATATTGGAATTAAAGGGATTTTGAAAAAAGGTGATCATGTTATAACCTCAACCATGGAACATAATTCTGTTTTAAGACCATTAAATAGACTTGAAAAGAATGGAATTATAGATGTTGATTACATACAATGTGATCAGAAAGGAAGATTGAATCCAGAAGAAGTTGAAGCAGCTATTAATAAAAAAACTAAACTAATTATTTTAACATATGCTTCAAATGTAAGCGGTACTATAATGCCGGTTAAAAAAATAGGGGAAATTGCAGATCAAAATAATGTTTATTTTATGCTTGACACTGCTCAGGGTGCAGGCGTTTATGATATTGATTTCAAAAAACTTAAAGTAGATTTTTTAGCTTTTACAGGTCATAAAGCTCTGATGGGACCAACTGGAACTGGTGGTTTTGCCGTAAGTAAAAAAATGGCTGCAGAAATGGAACCTTTAATCGAAGGTGGAACTGGCAGTAAATCTGATCAGGAAAAACAGCCTAATTTCTTACCAGATAAATTTGAAAGTGGAACCATGAATACAATGGGAATCAGTGGTTTAAAAGCTGGAGTAGAATTCATCCAAAAAATAGGAGTTGAAAAAATAAGAGAGCATGAACACAAATTGGGAAAAGTATTTTTAGAAGGTCTAAAGAAAATACCTGATATAAAAATAATTGGCCCTGCCAATCTTAAAGAACAGGTGCCAACATTTTCTATAACAGCTGGCTCCAGAGATTTAGGCCAGTTAAGTTTTGAGTTAGATGAAAAATATAATGTTATGACTAGATCCGGACTGCATTGTGCACCATTTGCTCATAAAACATTAGGTACTTTTCCAGCAGGTAGCCTGCGTTTCAGCATCGGCTATTTTAATACTATGCAGGAAATAGAACACTCTTTAAATGCTTTAAATAATATTTTATAAAATATCTTTAGCAGCTTCAATAAAGAGATTAATTAAATAGTCATCATGACGATTTTTATTATAGGCTAAATAAAATTGGCGTTCATATTCTACATCTACAATTTTTATTTCAGCAACTCTTCTACAAATAGCAGCTTTTTTAGCTGCTATTTTTGAAATAAAAGAAATACCAAGCCCGGATTCAACAGTAGAAATAACAGCCTCTGTACTTCCCAGCTGGCTTATAACATTAAAATCATCCATTTTAAGACCTGCTTCTTCAAAAGCAGAAATAGTAGCTTTTCTAGTTCCTGACCCTTCTTCTCTTATTAATAAATTTTGATTTTGAAGTTCAGCTAAAAAAACTTTTTCTTGTTCAATTAAAGAATGATTTAGCGGTGCTATCAAACTTAAGTTGTCACTACAGAGCTCTATTGATTTAAATTTATTATTTTGAGGTTTAGAACCAACTACTATTAAATCCACCTCACTATTTTCCAATAAATTAATCATTGCTCTGCTGTCACCAACTGAAACCTCAGTTTTTAAATCATCAATATTTTTGTTTAAAGTTGAAATTATTTCTGGCAGTAAATATACCGAAGGAATAGTACTGGAAGCAATTTTCAGCTTCTTGATTTTCATATTTTTTTTACTTTCAACCCTCTGCCTTAAATATTCCCATCTTTTCAAAATCTTTTTACCTTCCTGATAAACAATTTTACCAGCAGGACTAAGAATAATCTCACCTTTTTCTTTATGAAACAATTCTGTATCAAAATATTTTTCAAGAGATTTAATCTGCATACTTACGGCTGGCTGGCTAATCTCAAATTTTTCAGCTGTCAGCGAATAACTTTCCAAATCAACTAAAGTAATAAAAGTTTTTATTCTTTCAATTTTCATTTTATCATTCCTTTTTTAAAATATATGATCATAATAAATTTAAATTCCTGATAAGCACAAACTTACTCTAAATTAAGCTGATAATTTTTCAAACTTCCTCCTCCTTGTTTTCTCCAGGAATATAATATCAAAGCAGGATTTTCAGCAGCAGATCTCAGCTCATGTATTTTGCCGGTTTCATTTAATATAAATGACCCTTTTTCTAAAATAGCATTATTATACAAAGTTTTAGCATTTAAAAATAAATAACTTTCTTCAATTTGAGAATGTTTATGTTTTGGATAATAAAAACCTGGTGCTAATAAAACAAAACCTATTATCATTTCTTCCGAATAAATAGGTCCCTCAGGACCGATAACTTCAGTATAAGCATATTTTCCAATCATTTCTTGAGAAGGCTCTTGATAACCATATCTCCAGAAAAGTTTTCCAGATAATTCTTTTAGATTTTTTATGACCTTTTTATAATCATCAGCTTTATTTTCAAGACTAATCTGGGAAAGATACGAAACAACTGGTTTAGTTTCTGACTTAATTTCAATAATTTCTAATTGATGTTTTAATTTTTCTAGTTCTTTTACGACAAACTCAAGATGTTTTAAAATATTTAAATTTTCTTTTTGAAGCTTAGATTTAACAAAAGATAGCTCTTTTAAATATACTAAAACTAATTCATCTAAGATATTTTTTAACATATTTTTTTAAGCTCCTTTATTATTAGATTTTTAATTTGATCTAAGATTCTCTCAAAAAAATTTATATATTTTTTAGTAGCTGCTTTTATGTTTCAATTATAACTAACATTTTTAAATCTATCAACAAAAAAAGACAGCTTCAAATAATTAATAGAAGCTGTTACCTGATTTAAAATTATTTAAATGTTTTAAGAAACTAATCATTCGAAATTTAAATCAATAAATATTTTCACCAAAAGTGGATCAAACTGAATCCCAGAACTTATTTTTAATTCTTCTATAATTTCTCGATTATTCATTGCCCTTTTGTAGTTTCTCCCATATTTCATTACATCATAGGCATCTACAACAGCAATTATTCTGGCTGCAAGGGGTATATCTTCTCCTTTTAAAGAAAGTGGATAACCACTTCCATCCCACCATTCATGATGAGTAAGTATTCCTTCAGCTATATCAACCATTTCTAGGGAAGTATAAGCAATCTGAAAGCCTGTTACCGGATGTTCTTTTATCTGCTGCCATTCCTTTTTATTTAAAGGACCATCATTATCTAAAATATCATCTGCTATAACCATTTTCCCCAAATCATGGAGTTCAGCCAGCAGGGCCAGATCTTCTAGTTCATTCTTATCAAGTTCCAATGCTTCTCCCAGCATTAATGCTGGTACTTTTAGTCTTTGACTGTGCAGATATGTATTATAATCAGCCTCTTTGATCATTTTTTTTAAAAGATCAGGATAGCTGTAATCAAAATTTAAATTTTTGGCATAACTCAAATTCTCCATTATTAGTTTCTTTCCTCCTGTCTTTAATAAAATTGCTGCCAGACATTTTTTTACTCTTTTCTTTAATTCTGCCGCTCGATCACTAATTTCTAAATGGTTTTTTAAATTTCTATTCTGATTTGAAATTACTGCAATCGAAATTGAAGTCAGGGGAGAATTAACTACTCGATGCTGGCGATCAAGACATATCATATAACCTCTCAATAAATCTTCACTTTTGAAAAATTTGCTAATGCCTCTATCAAATTCTTTTATAACCAACTTTGCCAAATACTCATCATATTTAGCATCAGTAATTATTACAAAATCATCCCCACCAATATGACCAACAAAGGTGCTGTCCATAATTTTTTGGGCACAGTTATTAAGAACTTTCGCAGTGTAATTAATCACCTGATCACCTTTTCGATAACCATAGCTGTCATTATATGCTTTAAAATTATCAAGATCTAAATAAAGCACAGAAAACTTGTCTCCAGTTTTTATTCTTGCTTTTATTTTGGATTCTATTGTTAAGTTTCCGGGCAAACCTGTTAAAGGATTTGCATTTCTGGCAGTTTCAACCTTAATTTCTGATACCTCAATTAATAAATCTTTAATTGATAGTATGCCGTAATATTTATCATTTTTAGTAATTATTATTGAATCATATATCTTATCTTGTGAACGTTTCATTGCCAGTTTTGAGGCTTTAATAATAGACTCCTCAAAATCTAGAATTAAGGGTTTCGGATCCATTACTGCATCAACATTTTTGTGCATATATAGATTATAACCAAATCTGCTGCCTAAACGATAAAAAAGTTTATCACGCATAACAAGTCCGACTGTCTGCTCTTCTTTTAGCACAACTATACTTTGACTGTTATTATTATTAAAAATATCTACTAAATTATTAGTTTTAGCAGAAACAGGTACTGTTACTCCTCTATTCTCTCTACAAATTTCTCCGATTTTTACTGGTTTCATTTATCTCACCCTACTTTTTTTCTTATTTAAATTATATCATCCAATTATTAAGAAATTGTAAATTATAAATTAACAGCCTGTAAATAATTTTCTGAAAATGTTAACTGCTTTTTGGAAACTTGACCCTAAAAATTATATACTTATATTTAGAAAAGATAATTTAATTTTTTAATTATAAAAATTGGGAGGTATTAAATATGAAAAAGAAAGTGCTTTGGTTAAGCTTTATCTTAATTTTAAGCTTTTCATTCTCACTTCAAGCTCAAATCCAAGTTGGTGAGTTTCCTCAAAATGTAAAATCTGAATTTGTCCTGGAACCGGCAAATATTGAAATTGAAAGCTGGTTGAGAAATCTTAATGTACCCTGGGAATTAGTTTTTCTACCAGAAAGCAACCGAGCTCTAATCACAGAAAGAGATGGGCGAGTACTGCAGGTTGAAAAGAATAAGCTGCAAAATGATAGTTATTTAGAATTAAATATTAATTCTCGAGGAGAAGGTGGCTTGATGGGAATGGCCGCACATCCTGATTTTCCTGAAGAACCATATATCTATCTAATGTATACCTACACAAAAAGCAACAGAAATTTATATAACAGAGTTTCCAGATTTAGAGATCAGGGCGAGCAGGCAGTTGAGGAAGAGGTTCTAATAGATGAAATTCCCGCCGGAAATAATCACAATGGAGGGCGCATTGCTTTTGGTCCAGATGGAATGCTATATATTACTACTGGAGATACTTTTAATCGAGAAATTGCTCAGGATTTAGATAACCTTGGCGGTAAAATTCTGCGCTTAACACCTGAGGGAAAGATTCCCGAGGATAATCCATTTGGTAATTCTCCAATATACAGTTTAGGCCACCGTAATCCGCAGGGACTTGCCTGGCATCCAGAAACAGGAGAGCTCTTTATTTCTGACCACGGACCTTCTGGTGAAGATGGCTTGAGAGCAAAAGATAGAATAAAAATAGTTGAGGCAGGCAGTAACTTTGGCTGGCCTGAAAAAATCGGTTATTTTGAAAATGGAAAATATGCTAATCCTTTAATCATGTGGAAAAATGCTGTTCCTCCATCTGGAATGACTTTTTACCAGGGAGATCTATATGTAGCAACTTTAGGAAGTCAATCACTGGTCAAAATTAAGCTGAATAAAATAAATAATCAATATAATGTAAAAAAAATTGAGCATCTCTTCAATGATGGTCAAGCTTTGTCAACTTATGGACGGATCAGAACAGCAGTTTTGGGCCCAGATAATTATCTTTACTTTTTAACAAATAATCGTGATGGCAGAGGCAGGCCGCGAGAGAATGATGATCAGATTTTGAGATTTAAAATCAAAGAATAAACAAATATTTTGCAATTAATTTACGTTAATAAATCAAAAGCCTTCTCTGAAGTTATAATTAACAAAACAACTCCAAAGAAGGCTAAACCTTTATTTTATCACTTCAAATTTTAATTTCAATTTGTTCCATAAAACTTAAATAAATGCTAAAGTTATTACAATTATTATTGCAGTAATAATTGCAATAAAATAATAACCCATCCCTACTGCAAGGCCAATTCCTGCAACTGACCAGAGACCGGCAGCTGTAGTTAAACCTCTAATTTTATTGTCATTTTTTAAAATTGTGCCTGCACCTAAAAAACCGACACCACTTACAACCTGAGCTGCAATTCGGGCAGCATCAGCATATGCCTTTTCGTCACCTAAATCCATTGCTAAATTATAAGAAGTGAGCATAATCAAACAGGAAGTAACCGCTACTAAAGCATAAGTTCTAATACCTGCAGCTTTATCTCTTTTTTCTCTTTCTGTACCTATCACACCACCCAAAATAGCTGATAAAAAAAGTCTTAAAGCATATTCGAACATTATAAACTCACCTCTTTACTTTAAAAAATATTTTTTGCTAGGCTTCTGCTATAATATGAAGTTCATCTACTGGAAACGAAACACTTACTTTTCCTCCAACATTATACTCTTTTTTATTAATTGGATTAACCACATCAACTGTAATAATATTTTCATCAGGCATTTTGAGAACATACTGATAATAAGATCCCAGATATGTTTTTCTGATAACTTCGGCATCTAAAAATCCCTTACCCGACTCAGCTAGAATTAAAGATTCAGGCCGAACTACAATTGTAACTTCTTGATTTTTATTTAAATCTATCTTCTGTTTAATTCCTTCTATTTGATTATAACCTAAGTCAATATTTATCGAATTACCTTCTTTTTTACTAACCTTTCCACTAAGAAAATTAACCTTACCAATAAAATCAGCTACAAACTTAGTGTCTGGTTTATAATATATTTCTTCTGGAGAGCCAATTTGTTCAATTTCACCTTTGTTCATTACCACAATTCTATCTGAAATACTCATTGCTTCAATCTGATCATGAGTTACATATAAAGATGTAATGGAAAGTCTTTTCTGAAGTTTTCTGATTTCATCGCGCATGGACTCTCTTAGTTTTGCATCAAGATTAGAAAGAGGTTCATCAAATAATAAAACTTTAGGCTCAACAACTAAAGCTCTGGCAAGTGCAACCCGCTGCTGCTGTCCCCCTGATAATTCACCTGGATTCCTATTTTCATAACCGCTCAAACCCACAAGCTCCATAATTTCTCTGGCTTTTTCTTTAACAGCTTTTTTATTCATATCTTTAAATCTTAAGCCATAAGTTATATTCTCAAAAATACTCATATGTGGAAAAAGTCCATAACTCTGAAAAACCATTGCTGTATCTCTTTTGTTCGCTGGTCTGTTGACAACATCTTCTCCATCTAAAAAAATACTGCCTGAACTTGGAGTCTCAAATCCGGCTACCATTCTTAAAGTAGTTGTTTTTCCGCATCCTGAAGGTCCCAAAAGTGTTACAAGTTCACCTGATTCTATTTTTAATTCAAAGTTATTAACTGCAATAACTTTATCATCTGATTTTTTTGATTTAAATATTTTTGTAATATCAGTTAATTTAACTGCTGTATCATTCATTTTTATTCCTCCTCCAATCAAGTCATCATTTCACTTAAATCTTCATCATCACCAATAAATTTACCCATTAAATAAAATACAAACATAACTATTGCTATTAAAATCAAAGATAATACACTTGCAGCACCCAGCCTCATAATTTCTGTCTGAGCTAAAATTAAAGTTGTCAGGTGATTCCACCTGGCAGAAACTAAAAAGATAATCGCACTTACTGCAGTCATAGCTCTAACAAAACTATAAGAAAGTCCTGAGAAGAAAGCAGGTTTAATTAGTGGTAAAGTAATTTTTCTAAAGGTATAAGCACTATCTGCACCTAAATCTGTAGAAGCTTCTTCTATGGAAGGATCAATTTGCTTTAAAGAAGCAATACCAGCTTCTAAACCAACCGGCATATTTCTAAAGATAAAACATAAAATTATTATTGCTGCTGTACCGGTTAACAAAAATGGTTTTTCATTAAATGCCAAAACATATCCTATACCGACAACTGTTCCCGGTACTGCAAAGCTTAATAAAGAAGAGAATTGAAGTATATGTTTACCATAAAAGTTTTTGCGAACAACCAAATAAGCAATAATCATTCCTAACATACCTGTAAATGGAGTTGCTACACTGGCCAGGAATATAGTATCTTTAATACTATCAAATCCTACATCCCAGGAATATTTAAAGTGTTCTAGAGTTAAAGAATAATCAATACCCCATAATTTAAAGAATGAACCAGCTATAACTGTTAAATAAAATAAAAGTATGACAAAGGTTAAAGAAGATAAAAATCCAAGCAATAAATTTTTAGTAGTTGGTGATACCATATCCTGTTTTGCTCCAGTTGGTTTTCCAGTTACTGTTATAAATGACTTTCGTGAAATCCAATATTTTTCTACCACAAAAGCTATAAAAGCTGGAACCAAAAGCATAATTGCCAGAGCTGAACCTCTGGGTATATTATACATACCTGTAAATTGAAGATAGGCTTGAACTGAAAGCACATCATAATTACCCGCTATAACCATTGGATTGGCAAAATCAGCTATAGATGTTACAAATACTAAAAGCCAGGCACTTGCCACTCCAGGAATTGAAAGTGGAAAAGTTATCGAACGAAAAACATAAGATTTTGTGCTGCCGAGATTTAAAGCAGCATTTTCTAATTCTGGACTTATTCTTGCTAAAACCCCTGTTAGAACTCTATAAGCAATTGGAAACATACATAGAGTCTGAACAAGAACTAAACCATGCAGGCCATAAATACTGTAACTTGTAATTCCTAAAATCTTTTTTGTGATTAAACCATTTCTTCCTAAAAGTAAAATTATTGAAATAGTAAGCATAAATGGTGGAGAAATAAGCGGCAGCATAACAATCTGTCTAAAAAAACTACGCCCCGGTAATTTAACTTTATAAAGACTATAGGCTGCTATATAGCCAACAATTGTTGATGAAGTTGCAACAATAACCCCTAATTTTATACTATTAAAGAATGTTCTGCGAAGCCATTCTTTTTGAAATATGTACTTATATTCAGATAAAGAAAAACTGCCATTTGGCATAACACTTTCTATAATTACTTTAATTAAAGGATAAACTACAAATAAAGCAATCAAAGAAAATATTACCGCAACAGTTATTCTAGTAATAGAATCTTTATTTTTTTTCATTTTTTCACCCCTTTAAAGATTTGATGGGCAGAAATTAATCCACCCATCAATTTCTTGTATTTTAAAATTTAAAAATTACTGGCTATAAATCTCATCGTTCCATTTTTCAACAAGTCTTTCTTTGTTTTTACCTGCCCAAACATCATCCTGATCAATTGTATTTACTTCAGAAATTGGGACTGCACCAGGCTGTAATTCAGCATCTCTAAATGGTACTACAAAAGTATCAGCATATATTTGTGCTGCTTCTTCACTTAACAACCAGTTATATAGATCTTTAGCTGTTTCAGTTTCTTGACCACCTTTGATTAAAGAAATAGATGCTACTTCATAACCTGTACCTTCTTCCGGGAAAGTAATTTCTAAAGGATAACCTTGTGATTTAAGTTTTACCTGATCATGTGCATAACCAATTCCGATTGGTATTTCACCAATAGCGGCGTTTTTACCAGGAGCTGAACCGGATCTTGTATACTGAACTACACTTCTATCTAATTTTTTCATATATTCAAAAGCTTCATCTTCACCCATAATCTGAACCATAGTAGCTAAAACATTATAAGATGTTCCAGATGTTCCTGGATTAGCAACCTGAACCTGGTTTTCATATTCTGGTTTTACTATATCGGCCCATGATTTAGGTGCTTCTAAACCAAGTTCTTCTAGACGACCAGTATTACTTACAAAACAAAGTGGACCAGCATAAATTCCTGTCCAATAGTTATCTGGATCTTTAAAGTTTGCTGGAACATGCTGAGCATTTTCTGCTTCAAATGGAATAGTAAGTCCACTTTCTTTAGCCTGAATGTGTCCAAGCCCTACTCCACCAACCCAAATACTGGCCTGTGGATTTGCAGACTCTGCCATCATTCTAGAAACTGCCTCTCCTGTAGATAAACGAACCCATCTAATATCTACACCAGTTTCATCTTGATATTTTTCAAATACTGTACGTGCTAGTTCTTCGTCAAGACTGGTATAAACATTAACACTTTCTGCTAAAGTTGGTACTGACATTAGACCAATAATTAAAATAGCCAATAATAAACTTGAAAATAATTTTTTCATAAATAAATTCCTCCTAATTTTTTTATGTTTATTGAACAAAATTAATCGAAATCACTTTCCACCCCCCGTTTGATTTGCTATCTTAAACACTAACAAAATTAAAACTAATCCACAATAAGCAAAGGTTTAAATTTTTTTTGAAGACGACTTTTGCTTTATACAAAAGTATAGTTCTTTTAAAAAAATCTTTAATTTTATACTTTTGTTTAAACTTATCTAAAATTTTTAAAGGAAATCTAATATTTCTAGAGAATTAATACTTAAGTGAAAATTTTTAGAAAGGTGAATTTAATTATGTCAAAAAAGACTAAAGGACAAATTGAAGCTGAAATCTCAGAACTTATAATGAAATTCGAAAAAGAATATATTGGTCGAGGTCCTCAAAATATTAAAACATATATTATAGAGGAAAATATTTTAATAAAAGAAAAAGGAGTTTTAACTCTAGCAGAACAGCAGCTTGCTAAAGAAGAAACGGGTGTTAAATTAATCAAAGAGCTAAGAGTTAAATTAATAGAAAACTCTCGCGAAATTTTATCAACTCTAATTAAAGATATTACCAATCTTGATGTGCTTGCAGTTCATTCTGATATCAGCACAGAAAATGGTGAAAGAATAATTGTTTTTTCTTTAGAAGAAAATCTAGAAAAAAACCTAATGAGCAAATAGTATAAAAATTCTAATTATATCTTGCTTTTAATTAAATTTAATGTTAAAATATAAGAGACATCTAAAATGGTAACTAGATAAACGGCAAACTACTTTAGGTAGAGGGCTGTCTAGCGAGTAACCATCATCAAATAATTCCTTGTTCTTTCTCTGGGATTTTTTGGTGATGGTTTTTCTGTTTTTAGAAAAAAATTCCAATTTAACAAAGAGGTGCTATGATGAAAAATAATTCTGTTAGAAAAACAGATGAAAAAGAAATGTCTCCCAGGGAAAATGAAATTGCGGCTATTTTTAAAAAAGTAGAAAAAAAATACTGGGGTCAAAAATCAAGTCAATTGAAAATATATTTAGTTGATGATTTGATTATAATCAGAAGCTGCGGCAATTTAAGCCCAGCTGAAGAAGAATTTGCAAAAACCGAAGAAGGAAGACTTTTATTAAAACAATTAAAAGTAAAAGAACTGGATGGAATAAAAAATGTACTAAAGTTTATGTTAGAAAACAAATTAAATACTCAGGTCTTATCGATTACTATAGATACTAATCCAGAATTAAATGAAACAATTATTATCGCAAGATTAAAGGAACAGCTAAAATGAAAGCAGGCAGAAAATTATTAATTGTCTTATTGCTCGTTTTTCTGCTTAGTTCAGGTGTTCAGGCTGCAGAAGATAGATTAATAGTTTATACTGCTTTACAGCAAAATGAAGCTCAAACCTATATAAATGCTTTTGAAAACTATAGTGGCATTAAAACTAAATTAGTTCGAAAATCAACCGGAGTTTTATTGAATATTTTAAGAAGAGAAAAAAACTACAGGCCAGAAGTTGATATTCTATTTGGAGGTCCAGCTGAATTATATTATTTAGCTGCAGAAGAAGACCGTTTCTATAAATATTCTTCGCCTTATAAAGAACAGATACCTTATGAATATATGGATAATCAAGACCGCTGGTGGGGAATCTATATTGGTTCTATTGGTTTTGCTGTTAATACTGAAAAACTTAGAAAGTTAGGCCTTAATCCACCCAGAAGTTGGCGCGATTTAGCTAATCCTAAATATAAAGATTTGATTACTATTCCAAATCCTGTTTCTTCAGGGACAGGTTATACAATTCTTTCTACTATTTTACAGAGCTTTTCAGATAAAGAGGCTAAAATAATACTTAAACAGATTAATCAAAACATTAAAGAATATACAAATATTGGAGCTATGGCCAGCAAATTAGCTGCCTTAGGTCATTCTGCAGTTGGAATTTCGTTTAGCCATGATATACAGAAACTTCAAAAAGAAGGATATAATTTAGAACTAATTATACCGGCAGAGGGAACAGGTTATGAAATTGGTGGTATGGCAATTATAAAAGACAGTAATAGTCTTGATCAAGCAAAGCTCTTTGTTGACTTTATGTTAAGTGAAAAAGGACAAAATCTTTATTCGGCAATTGGTGAATACCGTTTGCCCACAAATTTTTTTGCTGAAGTACCTGAAGCATCAATAAAATTAGAAAACGCTAATTTAATTGACTATAATTTAAAATCATCTGCAATAAATAAAAAAGATAATCTTCTTTTCTGGCAGCAGGAAATATATTTTGGAGGAGAAAATGTTGAGTGATATTAAAATCCCTTTTTATCTAAAATTAAGTATAATAATCTCACTTTTAATAATTACAACTGTTACTGGAATAAGTTATGCGCTATTAAAAGAAACAAAAAAAGCTTATAAAAGTCAGATTACCTCAAGCAGTAACTTACTGGCAAACATAATAGTAAAATATAGTGCTGAACCAATAGTTATGGAAAACTATTCTTCCCTGACAAGTATTATTAATAACTTAAAAAATGATCCTGATTCTAACATAAATAGAGTTTCTGTGACAAATGCTCAGGGAATAATTGAAATTTCGACTGATCAATCAATTATTGGACAGGAAATAAATATTGATCCTGATGCGAAAAATAACCTACTAGAATTTAATGATAATTATTTAAATGTCAAAGCCCCGATAATTGCATATGATAATCTCTGGGGTTTTTTAGAATTTAGATATTCTTTATCATTTTTGCATCAGATGTTATATAACACTCGTCATCAAATATATCTTATGTCTATAATATTTATAATTTTTGGACTCCTTATTTCATTAATCATTTCTAAAAATATAGTCAAACCAATTAATAAGTTAGTGGAAAGTTCAAGAAAAATTGCTGAGGGAGATTTTAATAATCCTATTTCAGTTAAAAGCAAAGATGAATTTTCTTTTCTGGCAGAAACACTTGAAGAAATGAGAATAGATTTAAAATATTTTGTAAGTAAAGTTGCAAAAAAAGCTATTAGTTATGAAGGGGATTTAAAGATTTTTAATATAACTACTCTCTTAAAATTATTAAATACCGCTGAACATAACGGCGGCCTTGTCCTAAAACAAAACAATAAGTTTGGAATAATTTATTTTAAAAATGGAGAAATCATTAATGCTATTTTGGATGACTTAACAGGAAAAAAAGCTCTTTTTGAATTTTTACACTGGCAAAAAGGAGAATTTAAATTTAGCCCAAATTTAAAAAGCGACAAAAAAACAATTGATGATAAGTTTAATGAATTATTATTAAACCTTGCTCGACAAGTGCAGAATAAAATAATTTTTAAACAGCTGCTCCCATCAGACAACATTATTATCTATCCAGCTGTATCAGAAATCAAGAGGGCTGCTGACTCAATAAATCTAAACAGCGATGAAGAAAAAGTCCTAAATTTAATTAATGGCCAAAAAACACTTCTTGATTTAAGAGAAAATTTAGATTGGAGTTCAGAAAAAATATTTGAGATTGCTTATCGTCTAGTAGTAGTTGGACTCATTACAATTAGAGCAGAAGAATTAAATAAAAACGAAGAGTATAATCTAGATAATATTATACCTTTTCCGCAAAAACTTTAATATACTTCAAAGGAGGCAAGTTTATGTTAAGCAGCTTAAAAAATTCTTGGTTCAGATGTTATCAAATGGGAATTTCTAAAAAAATAAATTTCCCTCAGGAAACTGCAGCTAAAGAAATATTAGAGCAGTCCTATAACTCAAATGAGAAGCTAGTCAACATCTTCACTCATAACGTTGAATATATTGTTCAAAATTATCATTTAGATAGTAATTGCTATTTATTATTTGATGAGAAAGGCATTTTAATTAAATCATATATACCTGAAAAAATTAAAAAAACAATTCACTTACATAACTTGACCGAAGGAGTATATTTTACAGAAAAAAGTTGTGGAACTAATTCAGTTTCTTTAGCAATGGAAACTGGAGAAACAGTTTATTTTTTAGGAGATGAAAATTATTGCGAGTTCTTACAGAAATGGATGAGTATAGCTGCTCCAGTTAAAATAAACAATAAGAATGCATATCTTTGTATTTTAAATAATGATTTGAATAAAAACAAAAAAGAAGATTTAAAACTTTTTTTAGAACTTTTACGGAGTAAAATTACTAATGATTTAAATGTCATTAATTATTATAAAGAAAATAATGATTCTCTGACTGAAATCAGGAGCAAAATTTTGAACCTTTCAGCCAATGGCCTGACTATTAAAGAAATTAGTGAAAATTTAAACTTATCGGAAGCTGCAATAAAATATCACCGAAACAAAATATGTCAAAAATTATCTGCAGCAAATATTGTTCAAGCAATAGCTCGATCTATTAAGATGGGATATTTAAATTTGGATACCATTCATTAAAAAAAGGCGGAATTATCCGCCTTTCAAACTTATATTAAATTAGTTTCTAAATCTCTATTATTTTTTTTAGCCTGATACATTGCATAATCAGCGTTTCTAATCAACTCTTCTAAATTTTTGCCATCATTAGGATAAATACTAATGCCAGCACTCAAACCGATCTTTATTTCTTCTCCTTCAATTGAAAATGGTACTTTGAATTTATTTATTAAACGCTGAGTAATTAATACTGCATCGTCTTGAGAAGAAATATCCCCTAGGGCTAAAACAAATTCATCTCCTCCCATTCTAGCAAGTTTATCTTCCGATTTTAAACTATTTTTCAGTCTAAAAGCAATATTTTCTAAAACTTTATCTCCAAAATCATGACCATAATTATCATTAATATCTTTAAATTTATCAATATCTATGAAAATAATAGCTACTTTAGAATTAAATTTATTGGCTTTTATTTTAATCTCTTTAAATTCATCTACAAATAATTTTCTATTCGCCAGTCCTGTCAATTTATCATGATTAGCCTGATATTCGAACTTATTTATTAAATAAATAACAACTGTAATAAATGCAATAAAGAAAATAATCATTAATAAAATATTGGTGCCAAATAAATATTGATGTTTATTTAATTCAGCTTCAATTATCTGATCATTATAGGTGATTCCAACAACATAGAAATTCCACCCTTGATATTTATCTTCACTGCTGATTAAAGCTGGGAAAAATCTTAGGGTATGATTTAAATTGTAGTCTTCAATATCTGTTGACTGCATCTTTCCAGTTAAAACAGCCTTCCGAGCTAAATCTTCATGCAGTTCGGGTACATCCGGATCAAGATAAGGCTTTTTACTGCTTCGCAGTTTGGCCACACCATAATTAATAGGCTCAACACTATAAAAAGCAATTTCTTCTACTATATCATATTCTTTAGTTAATTCTCCGGCATCTGTAAAAATGTTTAATTGTTTAAAACTTGGATACTTATCTTCAACTGCTATACTAAGTTCAATTAGATATTGATTATCAGGAGTTGGCATATAGCTATATTTTTTCACTTCACCAGTCTGAGTTGATAAATCAATACGATCTGCCTCAAAAGAATCACCTTCAAGCCGTCCTCTAACTACACCTGCAAATTTCCCAAAATTAGAAAAATCAAGTCCTAAATCAGCCTCATTGGTAGTCTTTATAATTTCCAAATCACTATTTATAATATAAATATCATAGTATTTAAATTTTTCTTTTAGTTCTTCTAAATCCCATTCCATAACCTCAGAGTTATAGCGATACTTATCTACCAAAAACTTCGAATATTCACTCATCTCTTGATTTAATTCCTGCTCCACTACTTTATAAGAATTATTTATATAATTAACAGTTTGAATGATATTTTTTTCCACTAACTGCTGGCGGCTTCTGTATTTATCTGTAATAATATTTTTAATACTGCTGTATTGGCTAGAAAAAATAAAAATCATAATCAGTGCTAAAAGCACAATAATTATATATTTAAAATTTTTCAATAATTTCCCCAAACTACCACATCCTCAGAGGTTATTTTTCCTTTATTATACCATACAAACAAAAAAAAGACAGCCCTAGAATTCAGAACTGCCTTTAATATTTGGCACTTGTCACTAGAAAAAGATTTAGATCCTAGTACTTCAAAATATATAATTATTTATGTCTCTTTTTAAGTTCTTCTCTTATCTGGTCAGGCTCGATTCCTCTTGCAGCCAGTAAAACCAGCATATGATAAACTAAATCGGCTGTTTCATAAACCAATTCTTGATCGGGATCATTTTTAGAAGCAATAATAACCTCTGCTGATTCTTCCCCAACTTTTTTTAGGATTTTATCTATCCCCTCTTCAAAAAGATAAGTTGTATAAGAATCCTCTGGCATTTCTTCCCTGCGTCTTAAAATTAAATCATAAAGAAAATCTACTACATTTTTTGTTTCAAAATCAGTTTCTATATTCTGAGCTTCTTGCTGCATTTCCATCATTTTTGCAGCCTTGGCCTCAGTTTCTTCAGCAATCTTGCGATAAAAACATGAATTTTTGCCGGTATGACAGGCGGGTCCGGCTGGATCAACCATAAATAAAATTGTATCCTGATCACAGTCGTAATAAATCTCTTTAATTTCCTGAGTATTACCTGAGGTCTCACCTTTATGCCATAATACCTGGCGAGAGCGGCTGTAAAAAACTGTTTCACCCTTTTCTAAACTCAAGTTAAGTGACTCTTCATTAACATAAGCTACCATCAGCACATCTTTAGTCTGATAATCTTGAACAATAGCAGGCATTAATCCCTGCTCATTATATTTGAAATCAATCTCTTCTATTTTTTCAATTACTTCTAACACTCAACCACCTATCCTTTCTACATTAAAATATTTAAACTCTATTTAAATCTAAATTTCTATAAGCACTTAATCTTTATTTTCTTTTTTCAATTCTAACCGGTATTTCTGCTTTCACCAGCTCAGATTTGACATCCCTAATAGCAATTTCTCCAAAGTGAAAAATGGAAGCTGCTAATGCTGCATCGGCTCCTGTTTTCTTAAATACATCAATAAAATGCTGAATACTGCCGGCACCACCGGAAGCAATCACTGGAATATTAACTGCATCTGTCACAGCTTTTAACATTTCCAGATCAAAACCATCTTTGGTTCCATCAGAATTAATGCTGGTCAGCAAAATTTCTCCTGCTCCCAGCTTTTCCAGTTCTTTGACCCATTCAATTAAATCAATTCCAGTTTCTTTACTGCCTCCGTGAACAAAAATTTCCCAGCCCGCACCAGAATCTCTTTTAGCTGCATCAACAGCTCCGACAATGCACTGTGAACCAAATTTAAGTGCACCTTCGCGAACCAGATCTGGATTTTTGACTGCAGCCGAATTTATTGAAACCTTATCCGCTCCTGCTCTTAAAATAAACTGCATATCTTCTACTGTTCTGATTCCACCACCAACTGTCAGCGGAATAAAAACTTGGGCCGCAACCTTTTCAACCAACTTAGCTAGTGTTTTACGCTTTTCCTTGGTTGCGGTAATATCTAGAAAAACAAGCTCATCTGCACCTAAGTCGTTATATTCTTTAGCAGACTCTACCGGATCACCAGCATCTCTTAACTCAACAAAATTTACACCTTTAACCACCCTGCCGTCTTTGATATCCAAACAGGGGATAATTCTTTTTTTAAGCATTTTTTTCACCCAGCTTTGTTAAAACTTCTTCTAAATCTACTTTATTCTGATAAATAGCCTGGCCTGTAATTGCTCCATAAAAATCTGCTGCTGCTAAATCATATAAATCCTGATTGGAGCTGATTCCACCTGAAGCAATTATATTTAAACTAGTTTCTTTTTTTAATTTTTTTAAACCTACAAAATCTGGTCCACTGAGCATACCGTCACGACCTATATCAGTATATAATATATATCTGACCCCCAGAGCTTCCATTTCTTTGGCAAAAGCAAGCATATCTTTTTCACTTGCTTCCAGCCAACCTGAAGTTGCAACTTTACCATCTCGAGCATCTATGCTTACTAAAATACTTTCTGCTCCAAATTCTTCAATTATTTCTGATAGAGTATTAGGATCCTTAACTGCCAAAGTGCCAATAATTGCTCTTTTTACTCCTAGCTCAAGCAGGTGTTTGACATCCTCTTTTTTGCGGATTCCGCCACCGGTCTGAATCTTGAGCTCAGTCTCTGCTGCAATTTTTTTGATTACATTAAAATTTTTGCTTTTACCTGCAGAAGCACCATCTAAATCAACTAAATGAAGCCACTCTGCTCCTTTAGCTGCAAAGTCCTCTGCAATCTGAAGTGGATTCTGGCTGTAAACAGTTTTGCGATCAAAATCTCCCTGCTTCAGCCTGACCACCTCTCCTGCCTTTAGATCAATTGCCGGTAATACTATCATCTATAACAGCTCCCTAAAATTCTCTAAAAGTTTAATTCCATTATCTCCGCTTTTTTCAGGATGAAACTGAAAAGCGATAACATTATCTTTTTTAATAACTGCTGGAACAGTAGTTCCATATCCAACTGTGGCCAGCACCTCATCTGTAACTTCAGCTAACTGATAGGAATGAACAAAATAAAAATGAGGATTTTCGGGCAGGCCATTAAATAATGGATCATTTTTAATTATTTCCAGCTGATTCCAGCCCATATGTGGAATCTTATAGTCCGTCTCCATTTTGATAACATTTCCTTTGAGCAGACTCAGACCAGCTGTTTTTTGATCTTCAAACCCCCACTCAAATAAGAGCTGCATTCCCAGACAGACCCCTAAAAATGGTCTACCTGTGACTACAAATTTTTCTATAAAATCAACAAAATTATTTTCTTTTAATCTTTTCATTGCGCCCGGAAAAGCACCTACACCGGGTAAAACCAGACCTGCATATTTATCTAGATCTGCATTTTTTCCTTCTTCTAAAATAACTGTTTCTTCCCCCACAAATTCAAGAGCCTTTTGAATGCTTTTTAAATTTCCGGCTCCATAATCTATAATAGCAATCATTTAAAGCACACCCTTTGTGGAAGGTATTTTATCTGATTCTATTTTAACTGCCAATTTTAGTGCTCTAGCTAGAGCTTTGAAAACAGCCTCAATCTGATGGTGGCAGTTTTCCCCGTGCAGTATCTCTAAATGAAGTGTAATCCCTGCATTAAAAGCAAAGGCCCGCATGAATTCAACTACCATTTCCGAAGGGAAATCTCCAACTATTTCTCTTGTAAATGGAAGCTCAGTATATAAATATGGACGGCCGCTGATATCAACAACTGCCCTCACCAGTGTTTCATCGAGCGGAACTAGAGCACTGCTGAAACGAGCAATTCCTTTTTTGTTGCCAAGAGCCTTAGCAAAAGCTGTACCTAAAGCAATACCTGTATCTTCTATACTGTGGTGAGTATCAATATGGATATCTCCTTTAACAGAAAGCTCCAGATCAATATTACCGTGCCGGGCAATCTGTTCCAGCATATGATCAAAAAATCCAATTCCAGTTTTAATTTCACTCCTACCTTCTCCATCTAAGTTTACACTTGCAATAATTTCCGTTTCCTTTGTTTTACGCTGCTCTACTGCTACTCGATCTCTACTCATTATAAACCACTCCTAATTTTGCTCTTTAAATTCTGCAAAAGCTTCTAAGACAGCCTCATTTTCTTCTTGACTGCCGACAGTAATTCTAATTGCTGCCGGCTCAGTATCATAAGATCTGATCTTAATTTTTCGCTGATTCAAAATCTTTTTGAATTCGAAAGTCTTTTCACCTTCTATGTAAATAAAATTAGCCATCGAAGGATAAAGCTGCCAGTTTTGATACTGATTCAAATTTTGATAAAGCTTCTGCCGTTCTTTTTTAATAAATTCAATTCTTTCTTTTATAATATCATCATTATCGAGTATTAAACAAGCCAGCAGATCAGTTAAAGAGTTTAAATTATATGGTTTTAATACTTTTTTTAACTCTTCAACTAAAACTTGATTCCCATACAAATAACCAAAACGAATACCGGCCAGCCCAAAAGCCTTAGAGAAAGTTCTAGTCACTGCTAAATTAGGGTAGTCTTTGATATCAGGCATTAGATCAATCTCACTAAAATCTGCATAGGCCTCATCTACTATCACTGGTCCAGCAAAATAATCAGCTAGCTTTAAAATCAGCTCACGTTCAATGATTTCTCCAGTCGGATTATTTGGAGAACAGAGAAAAATTAGTTTGGGTTTCAATTTATCTATTTTAGCTTTAAGTTTCTTAAAATTAAATTCTTCATCTAATGAAATTTCTTCATATTGACCACCGTTTAATTTAGTAAAATATTTATACATCGAAAAAGTTGGAGCTTGTGAAAGTACTAAATCTCCGGGTTCAACAAAAGTTCTGATCAGCATATCAAGAATTTCATCTGAACCATTACCTGCTATAACTTCTTTGGTGCTTACATCTTTATCCAGCTCTCGGCTTAAATAATCAGCCAGAGTTTGATGCAGGCATTCCGAATAGATTTCTGGATAGCGATTTATATCATACTGATCAAATTTTTTCTTAAATCTTGTTTTAATCTCTTGAGGCAGATCAAAGGGAGATTCATTACCTGAGAGATTTATTTCAACCTCAAAATTTTCTTCTTCTCCATAGTAAGGAGAAATCGCTTTAACTTCTGGCCGCAGCAGCTCTTTTAAGTTTTGCTCTTTTTTATTCAAATTATTACTGCTCATAATTTCCTCCTTTAGTTTTTAACACTTTTGCAACAAAAATCTTTTTTTAAATCAGCTATTTTTTTCTAATCATTTATTTTTGTTTTCTAATCCTAACTGAATTTGCATGAGCGTCAAGTCCTTCTCCTTCTGCTAGACAAATCACATCATTACTTGCTTCTTTAAGTGCCGCTTTACTGTAGTGAATAAAGCCTGAGTACTTAACAAAATCTCGCACAGATAGTGGTGAAAAAAATCTAGCTGTAGAATTAGTAGGCAGTACGTGGTTTGGACCAGCATAATAATCACCTATTGGTTCAGGAGTATATTCTCCTAAAAAGATTGAGCCTGCATTTTCTACTGCCGGCAGCAGCTCAAATGGATTTTTAACTGCCAATTCCAAATGTTCAGGTGCAACTAAATTAATCATTTCCATTGCTGCTTCCGGATTTTTAACTTCAATCATCAAACCAAAATTTTCCAGGGATTCTTTGATAATTTCTTTATTACTCATCTTTTCAATTTGCTTTTCTAGTTCTGCTTCTACTTTTTCAATCAGCTCCGGTGCATCTGTAACCAAAATTGAAGATGCCAGTGGGTCATGTTCAGCCTGACTCATTAAATCAGCTGCTATGTAAGCTGGATTGGATTCTTTTTCTGCCATAATCATAATTTCACTAGGACCAGCAATCATATCTATTTTCACTTGTCCAAAAACCAATTCCTTAGCCATTGAAACATAAATATTACCAGGGCCAACAATAATATCAACACCTGGAATTGTTTCTGTTCCATAGGCAGCTGCAGCTACTGCCTGTGCTCCACCGACCTTAAAGATTCTATCAGCACCTGCAATTTCTGCCGCTGCTAAAATCACCGGACTTACCTTACCCTCTTTGTCAGGAGGAGTAAACATTATAATTTCTTCAACCCCGGCTACTTTAGCTGGAATAACAGTCATTAAAACAGAAGATGGATAGGCTGCCCTGCCTCCCGGTACATAAACTCCTGCTTTTTTAAGCGGCCTACAGACCTGACCGGTAATAATTCCAGGCTTTTTCTGCTTCTGCCAGGATTTATCCTTTTGTTCAGCATGAAATTCTTCTATATTAGCAGCTGCATTTTTTAAAGCTTCTATAAAATCAGCATCAACTTCTTTTAAAGCAGCTCTAATTTCTATCTCAGTTACTTCTAGTTCTGAAGCTTCAAATTCAATGCCATCAAAACGAGCTGTATAATCTAAAACTGCCTGATCTCCACTTTCTCTTACCCTCTTAAGTATATCTGCGGCAACATCTCTATATTTCGCTAAGTTATCACCGGATCGACTATCTAGTAATTCTTTAACTTGTTCAACATTTTTTCGGCCATCTTTGATTCTTTTAATCTTAAGCATTATTACCATCTCCATTAACTACTTTATCTAAAGCTTCAATAATAATTTCAATTTCTTTTTGTCTTGTTTTCATACTTACTTTATTCACAATCAAACGTGCAGATAAATCTCTAATACTCTCATAAACAACAAGTCCATTCTCTTTTAAGGTTCTGCCTGTTTCTACAATATCTAAAATAGTATCAGCAAGTCCGGTCAATGGAGCCAGTTCAATTGATCCATTTAGTTTAATTATTTCTACTGGTTCACCTTTATTTCTGAAATACCGACGAGTGAAATCAGGATATTTAGTCGCAACTTTTCTCTCCAGTAAGCTATCTTTCCGATCTGGTAGTCCTGCTAATGCAAATTCACAGACCCCATATTTTAAATCTAAAACCTCATAAAGATCACGATTTTCTTCTAATAATGTATCTTTACCTACTATTCCTAAATCAGCTGTACCATATTCTACATAAATTGGTACATCCGCTGGTTTTACAAGTATAATCTCTAGTTTTTCACTTTCTATTTCAAAAATCAATTTGCGTGATTTTAGCATTTTCTCAGGTAAATCATAATCAGCCTGGCGGAAGAGCTTAACTGCTTCTTTAGCCAGTCTTCCTTTAGCCATGGCAATACAGAGATTATCCATTATTCCCACTCCTCTATTTTATTTAAAATAAGATACTCCAATGCTTCCTTCTTATTTTTTTGAATTATAGCTTCTTCTCCATTATTTTTTCTTAATTCTAATTCATCAACTTTTAGGTAAATCTTATAATCCACCTGCTGAAAATCTATATATTCTCTATCAGCCCTATTATATACTTCTGCTACAAAGCCAATATTTCTTAAATCTTCTGCAAGTTCATAAGCAAGTTTAAAATCTTTTTCTTTTTCAAAGGAAATCAAAAACCTTTTTTGTGATTTTTCATTGAAATTATCGGTTTTATTTAGATAATCAAGAAGGTTTTCTATTTCTAAGGCAAAACCAACTGCTGGTTCTTCAACTCCAAATTTTTCTGTTAAGTTATCATAACGACCTCCACTGGCAAGCAAATTACTATAGCCTTTTGCATAACCTTTAAATATAAGGCCTGTATAATAGCCATGACGAGAAATCAACATCGGATCAAAAGTGACATATTTAAGAGTGTTAAAAATTTCTAATCTATTAAATAATTCTTCCAATTTCTTTAAAGCTTCCTTTGTATCTCTTGATAAAGGCATATTTTTTAATTCTTTAACAACTGCTTTAGGATCACCAAATAATGAAGGCAATCTCAACAATACTTGTTCTGCATTTTTAGTAAGCTCAATATCGTTAATATAATTTTTTATTCCAATTTTATTTTTGGCAGCCAACAGCTGTCTCAAATCTCTTTTTTCGTTTTCCTCAATTTCTAAGTCTGTAAATATTTCATTTATTAAATCAGCATGACCTATATCAATCATTGGTTTTTCTACTCCGACTTTTTTCATTGTTTTGATTAGAAGTAAAATCATTTCTAAATCAGATTCCAAACTTGCTGAACCAATCAGTTCAACTCCAGCTTGAGTTTTTTCTTTAAGGCTTAAGCTTTGAGAGTTTTTAGATTGAAAAGCTGAACTTAAGTAAGAAAATTTTAATGGACGTGGACTATCCTGAAAACGACTTGCCGCCAACCTAGCAATTGGCATTGTCAAATCAGGTCTTAAAACTAAAATTTGTCCTTTATCATCAACCACTTTAAACATTTCACTTTTATCAACCAGACCCTCAACATCTGCATATAACTCTAAAGACTCAAGAGTCGGAGTAATTACTTCTCGATAGGCATTTGCTTCAAAAACCTCTCTAATTACTTTGTAAATAGTTCTTCTCTTTCTTAACTCTGCTGGTAAAATATCTCTGACACCTTCTACAAATGCATTCATCTATGTTGCCTCCCGTTTATTATTTTAGTTCTTTACCGTATTAAAGTAATAAAATGTTGTATTAATTATAATTATATTTTTGTCAGCTGTCAAGTTATTTAAACAATTTCTTGTGATATCTTAATTTTAACACTATTTAACAAAAAAAAAAAGATGAAACTAAATTCTGATCTGATAAATTAAATCATTCTAATCTATCAAATTCAGAATCGTTTCATCTTTACTAATATCTAAACTTTATTTATAATAAATTTTCTAAAATATCTATAATATCTTCTTTACTTACAGGGCGTGGATTACTTTTTAACATTACTTTTTCTTCTAGAGCAAGTTCTGCAATCTCTTCTAGATTTTTAACTCCAAAATCACTTAAAGTACTATGGATCGAGATATCAGAAACCAAATTACGTACTTCTTCTATTGAGCGATGAGCTGCTTCCATTTCAGTCATTTGACTTGTATCTACACCCATTAAACGAGCGATATTGGCAAATTTAGCTGGATTAGAGATTAGATTAAAATTCATAACCTCAGCTAAAATCATAGAATTAACTAAGCCATGAGGTATTTTATATTTACCTCCTAAAGGATGAGCAATAGCATGAACTAATCCTAAACCACAATTACTAAAAGCTATTCCTCCAAAAAGACTAGCTAAAGACATTCCTGTCCGGGCATCCATATTATCAGGATTACCAACTGCTGGTCTTAAATTATCATTAACCATCTGAATTCCTTTAGTTGCAATCATTTCAAAAGGTAAAACTGCATCTTTAGAAGTATAAGCTTCTACACAATGACTTAAAGCATCCATTCCACCAATAGCAGTTAAACTTGCTGGTAAGGTTCTAGTTAATTCTGGATCCACAATACTTATTTCAGGCGCTAACTCATCTGAGGTAGCTGCAAATTTATGTTTGTTATGCGAATCAGTAATAACTATAGTCTTAGTTACTTCACTTCCAGAACCAGAAGTTGTGGGAACAGTAATTAAAAGACATTGGCGGCTAACTAATTCAGCCTCAGTATCCATTTTTTCGCTTTCTAAAGCTGATCTAATTGCTTTAGCACTATCAATTGGACTACCACCACCAACAGCTAAAATTGCATCAGCCTCTTCTTCAACTGCATATTTTACACCTGCACTAACAATTGCTAAAGTTGGATCAGGCTCTACTTGATCAAAAATACAATAATCTACTTGATCAGCTAAAACATCTGTGACCTTAGCTAAAATACCAGCTTGTTTAATTCCTTGATCAACTACAATCATTAATTTTTTTCTATTTTCTTTTTTTAAAATGGCAGGGATTTCTGTAATTTTATTTCTACCAAATTTAATTTTTGTCTTAATTTGAAATTCAAAGTTATAAGCGTTCATTTTTTTCTTCCTCCCCTACTTATAATAATGTTTTAAATAAATCCTTATCTGGAGAAGAAATCATTATCTTATTATACAGCATACCATTATTTTCATTTGCTGCTGCTCCAGCTTCTAATGCCTGTTCAACTGCACCAACATCACCACTAAAGGTTACATATGCTTTACCTCCAAGTCCAGTTGCTAATCTGACCTGCATTAAATTAATTTCTGCTGCTTTAACAGCTGCGTCGGCTCCAAAAATAGCACTGGCAACACTAAAATATTCTAAAACTCCGACTGCATTTACATCTCCGATCTCAGTTGTTCCATTCATTGCACTTAAGAGCTGATGATGAATTCTTGGTATCACCATATGATCTACTAAAAAAGGACCACTACCTGCAACTCCACTCTCAACTGAAGCATTAACCGAACTAACACTACCTGAAATTAAAACAGTATATTTACCAGGACAGGTCGGTTGGGCCATAATAATTTCAATATCTGCTGCTTTTTTCATTATGTCTGCGACTTTAATTCCTTGACTTATAGAATTAAATTCGAGCAAGCCAATTGCTATAATCATGATACCACCTCATCCTTAGCTTTAAGTTTAATATATTGATCATTAACTTCTACTATTTGAGCATCTAAACTTGCATGAATATTAACACTTAAACTATCTGCTTTTGCTGCTGCCAAAAGCTCTCCTTTTTTAACAACTGCTCCTTTTTCTAAATTAAAAACAGCGGGCGCTCCAATATGTTGTTTTAAAGGAATCTTAACTTCTTTAACATCTACTTTTAAAGTTTCTGCTAAAGCTTGATGATCATATTTATCTAAATCTAACCTGGCTGTTTGTCTAGCAGTAGGAATTTTACGATAATCACGCATTGGATGAGCTTTTAATTGATCTTGACTGCTCTCAAATTTTTCTTTAATTTTATTTTTAAAATAAACATTAACTAAGCGTGGTGAAAGTCCCATTGGACAGGCATACAATTCGCAAATTCCACATTCACAGCAGATTTGAGCTTCTTTTAAAACTTCTGCATCTTCATTATAAGATAAGGCCCTCATAATCCGATGTGGTTCTAGCTCATGTCCAATTAAATAGCGAGGACAATATTCAGTACATAAACTACACTGAATACAGGCTGCCTTAGCTTTATTTTTAATATGCTCAATACTCTGCTTATTTCTTTCTATGACAAAATTATTCCGAGGCACTACAATTATTGCCCCATCAGTTTTAGTAATTACTGCCTGATCTATTTCAGAACCAACTAAATTAGTTCCCATCATTGGCCCTCCAACTATAACTGCATAATCATTAATTGTACTGCCACCAGCAGCTGCTATACAATCTTTAACTGAAGTTCCAAGTGGAACCTGAATAATTCTTGCTTTACTTACTTCTCCTAAAACTGAAACATATTTATCAGTTACTGGCACATCTTTAACTGCCCGATAACTATTATATAAAGTACCTACATTTGTCACTACTACTCCAACTTGAAGTGGAATTCCACCTTCAGGTACAATTCTTTCTGTAACCTCATAAACTAAAATTTGCTCATCACCAGCTGGATAATAACTATCCATTAAAAATAATTCTATGTTTTTATAATTTTTTTCTGCAATTATTTTTTCAAGACAAGTAATTTCTTTAGTATATTTCTTTTTAGTAGCAAAAACTATTTTTTGAGCTCCAATGTTTTCAGCAATCATTACTATTGCTTCCAAAATTTCAGCTGCAAATTCTCGCATCAAAAATTTGTCTGTCTGTAATAATGGCTCACACTCAGCCCCATTGATGATTAGATATTCTGCTTCACAATCATATTTAATATGGGTTGGGAAGCCGGCACCACCGGCTCCCACAACACCCGCCTTAGCTATTTTTTCAATTATATTCATAAAAACTACTCCTTTTATGAAAACTAATTTATGTTTTCAGAAACTTCACTTTCACTTTCAGTCTCAATCTCTACTTCTACCTTATTGGCAATATAGAGAGCAAGCATTACAGCTGTAACACCAGCTACTAATTTACCAACTATCATTGGAAATATCATTTCTCTATTTACCCCAGCAGTAAAACCTAAGTGATCTCCGAAAACAAAGGCAGCACTTACAGCAAAAGCTACGTTTAATACTTTACCTTTATCTTCCATCTTATGCATAATTTTAAACATTGGAATATTATTTGCCATGGTTGCAATCATCCCAGCTGAACCATTTTCTTCCATACCAATTGCTTTACCAGCTTTAAGTAATGGCTTTTTAAATACTTTAGTGATAAAATGAACCATTGGGAAAGCTCCAGCTAACATAATAGCTATACTTCCTACAATTTCAATTCCATCCCAAACAGGTGCCATACCAGGGATAATAACAATCCCTGTTAAAGTTTCAGTAATAATAGCAGCTGTTCCAATAGTAATAACAATTACTACTCCTCTACCAAAATGAGTAAAACCTTTGATCATTTTTTCTGGCATTCTCCAGAGTCCAATTGCTATTAAAGCCGAAACTAAAATAATAGGCAATAAGTTACTAAGGATCATTGACATATTAAAACCAGCTACAAAACCACCAACTAAACAACCGATTGGAATAGTGATAATACCAGCTAAAACACCTTTAGCTAAAAACTGGTGATCTTCTTTATCAATAATTCCTAAAGCTACAGGAATTGTAAAAACAATTGTTGGACCAAGCATAGCCCCTAAAATCAGACCAGAAAATAAGCCAGCTTCTTGAGTCTGTGCTAACTCCATAGCCAGAGGATATCCACCCATATCATTAGCAAGTAAAGAACCAGCAAACATAGCTGGATCAGCACCTAAAAATGAATAAAGAGGAACAACGATTGGTCTTAAAATATTAGCTAAAACTGGAGCTAGAGATACTACACCAACCATAGCTACTGCCAGAGGACCCATAGATTCTATACCTTCATCAAATTTAGCACCTAAACCATACTTATTCCCAATAATTTTGTCTAAGGCACCTAAGATCATGAACAATACCATAATATGGACAATAATTTCATTTATACTCATATTTTTTTCTCCTTTTTACTGTATTTTGTGATTTAAATTAATTTTAAAGTTATTCAGCACTTTCAGGGCTTTGAGGTAAAATTGCATCAAGTTCAGAATGTGGTCTTGGAATAACATGCACAGAAACTAACTCTCCAATATTAGCTGCTGCTGCTGCACCTGCATCTGTAGCTGCCTTCACTGCACCGACATCTCCTCGAACCATAACTGTTACATAACCACTACCAATTAATTCTTTACCAATTAAAGTAACATTTGCTGCTTTAACCATTGCATCTGCTGCTTCAATTGATGCTACCAAACCTCTTGTTTCTACTTTTCCTAACGCTTCTCTAGAAGCCATAATAAATTCCTCCTTAAACTATTTTAGCTAAAATACTTTTTGTGATTTTTTCTTTTTTTTCTGCACTAAACTGCTCTGTAGTTAGTTCTTCAATGATTTTTATAATTTCTGCTTTTAATTCTTCTTTTTTAATGTATTTACATCTTAATTTTTTTTCACGAATTAAATCTTTAGCTCCTGGGGTAATTAAATCATCTGCGAAAATATAAATCAGTGATGACTCAGCTAAAGCTTTTTTATTTAAAGTTTTTTTAGTAGTTAAATTTTTTGCCACTTTTATCCCCTCACTTAATTTCATTCGGCTAAAGAAAATTTTTAGTCATCTTTAAATTCTGGACTAATCTCAACTTTGTCTATAATTCCAATAATTGAAGCATCAACTGGTAGATCTTCTTGACATAGACTACGACGTGCTGAACTACCATTAACAACTAAAACAGTTTCGCCAACTCCAGCTCCGATTTGATCAACAGCTACAAAAGTAGATTTGTTAATTTCACGGCTGCTGTGATCTAAAGGCTCAACGACCATAAACTTAAATCCATTTAAGTTTTCGTCTTTTCTAGTTGCCCAGACATTACCAATTACTTTACCAATAATCATTGTACACTACCTTCCTTCTATATATTCTATCTCAATTTTTTGATCTTTAATATAGTCTTTTGCCAGTGCGGTTACTATACTACTTTGGGAAATTTCAAATTTAGAATGATTTTTTTGATAAAGTTTTTGAATTATAGATAAGTCAATCAATTTTTTATCAAGTCTAAAATATTCGCTCTTTGTTTTAGTTTCTAAATGATTAGGAGTAGAATTTTTAGACTCTTTTTTAATTTCTAATTCAGCTGCTAATTGATTTAAGCCTAGAAAAACAAAGCCATAACTTTTTAATTTTTCCTCAGCTTTAATTAATTTATCATATAAGGCTTGAGGTACATTACCATGATAATTGCGGTAACTTAGACCCTCTTCAATTATATAAATATTTTTACCCTCAAACAGAAATTTAACTATAAATTCAAGTTGAGCCTCAACTTGAATTAATTCTGAAAGTTCAATTAAGCTTTTAAGATCCAGCTGGGTAATAATTAAATTTTCAACAGCTGCAAAATCAGTAATTTCATTTTCTGCTTTTAGTTCAATTAATTCATATTTTTCTCTAAGAGACTGAGCAAATTGAAAATCTGCTTTTTGACTTAATAAAATCTTTTCTTTCTCGAATTCATTTTTTGAGTTGTCAGATTGATCATTCAATTTTTTTAAAACTTCTTTCACAATAGTTTCAATAAATTCTTCTTTTTGCAAAGATAATCACCTCCGACTTTAAAATTAAAAACAGTTTAAGGCTATACCAAGTGGGGTCACTAAAAAGGGATTTTCTGGTTTAAAGCTTTTAATTGCTGTTTCTGATTCAATAGCTTTTTCTATTCCCTTTAAACAGCTAGTACCTCCAACAAGATATAATTCTTCAACTTGATGCTCAGCTGCTTTATCTTTTACTATACTTCCAATTTTGTTGAGCACTGGCAGTACAATAGAATAAACATTTGCTTGTTTGGCTGGATCTACTTTTAATTTATCTGCTTCTGCAAAATCAATTTTATAGTTACCAGCTATAGTTAAAGTTAAATGAGTTCCACCTGTTGCTTCATCAGCAGTTTTTGCTAACTCACCATCTTCGAAAATAGAAATACCAGTTGTGCCACCACCAATATCAACTACTGCTCCATTTTCTACATTTAAAACAGAGTTAGCTGCTGATGGCTCATCTAAAGTATTTAAAACTTCCATTCCTGTTGCCTCTACAACATGTTTATGAGTTTTACTATCAGCTTCAGATGTTTCTGATGGAACTGCAATAGCAGCTTGTTGAAGTTCTACTCCAAGTCTGTTTTCCAGTTTTTCTTTTAGTCTTCTAACTATAGTAATTGCTCCCATATAGTCAACAACTAAACCATCTCTGACAACTTCGGCTGCTTCTAATTCGCAAGCTAAAGGTTGATCGTCAGCATTTAAAACAACAATTCCAATATATGCTGTTCCAAGGTCTACCCCTACTTTAAGCTCGGCAGCATTTAATTTTTTTCCATCACAATTGAGGTTCTGATGTCGACTTGCTTCAACTTTTTTTACTAACTCATCTACTCTCTTTAAATCAATCATTAGCATGTTTTCCTGTTTTAATTACTTTACCACAATCACCTTTTTGTAATAAACAGGCATTAGCTTCATCATAATCTAAATGCATATTCAATTTGTAATTTTCATTTACCCTTACTAAAACATCTTTGAAAATTACAGGTCTGCTTGTTAATGCCTCAACATTAACAATTTCTCCATCTTCTACATCTAGTTTAGCTGCGTCTTCTGGAGTCATGTGAATATGTCTTTTAGCAATAATTGCACCTTCCTCAAGTTTAACTACATTTTTAGCAGATGCAATAAAAAGAGAGGCTGTATCTTCAGTATTACCAGATAATCTTAAAGGTGCTTTAACTCCTAGACCAACTGCATCAGTCTGAGAAAGCTCTACCTGTGTTGACTCTCTAGCTGGTCCTAAAACTGCAACATTTTCAACTACACTTTTGGGTCCAATTAAACGCAGTTTCTCTTCTGCCAAAAATTGACCTGGTTGAGAAAGTTCTCTGCGAGGATTTAATTGATAGCCTTCACCAAATAATTTTTCAACATCTGCTTGACTTAAATGTATATGTCTACCTGAGGCCTCAATGGGAATTAAATTTTTCTGATTGTCTTCACGCATTTTCAAAATCAAGTTTTTAATTTCTTTTCTTAATGAATGCTCTTCCATCAAATCACCTCTTTTTCATATTTTCCAGCTTGATACTTACACATCATTACATAAAAAACACTACTCATCCTATTTAAAGCTTTAATAATATCTGGACGCTTAATTCCTTTTTCATCTCTAAAAGCTTTAACTGCTGCAATTTCTACCTCACGTACAGAACTACGCAAACTATTTAATTTAATTAAAATTTTTCCTAGATCTGGACTTGGCAAAATATGTTTAACAGAAAAATATTTTTGTGGATTATGCGATCTTGCCCTTATTTCAGCTGCTGTGAGACCAATTATAGTTTCTAACTTAAATTCCTGATCTCTTACTTCAGCTGCTAAGATGTTTCTCATAATCTCTAGGCTTTCTTCTAAGTCCTGATAAAGCCCAGGAATTTCTTCTGTTTTAACTACTAGCATCACTTCTAAAATTTGAGATTGGAAACTATCCAATTTACCTCGGTATTCAATAAGTGGATGATCTTTGTAAACTAATTTATTAGCAAATATCTGAGTCATAGCTTCCGGTTTTTCTTTAAAATAAGCTCCAGAATAATATGATTGATATTTAAAATCAGCTGACTTTTTATCAACTTTAGCTCTACCTTTGCTAATTTGATCTGAATCATTTGTTTTTGTTTCTGACTGATCTTTAGTTTTTTCTTGATTAAGTTCTGCTTTTTTTTGCTTTTCACCAGGTAATTCTATTTTTTTATCTCTTAAATACTGGCGAGCAGAAGGTGTAATAATAGTGTTTTCTTTGATCTCTAAATTTTCTAAACCACTTTTTTTAGCTAGTTCTCTAAGTTTACTTTCGGTTATTAAATCCACAGTAAATCATTCCTTTTTTAATCCGGGCCAAACAACTTAATGCTGGCCCGGCTAAAGTATTATTTATTATTTTTGTGGTAAAATAATTTCAACTTCATTGTGTGGTCTTGGAATTACATGAACAGAAATTAATTCTCCAACTCTTCCTGCTGCTGCTGCGCCAGCATCTGTTGCTGCTTTAACTGCACCAACATCACCTCTAACCATTACAGTTACAAGTCCGCCACCTACGTGCTCTTTACCGATTAAAGTAACATTAGCTGCTTTCACCATTGCGTCTGCTGCCTCTACTGATCCAACTAAACCTCTTGTTTCGATTAATCCTAATGCGTTTGAATTTGCCATTATATATTCCTCCTAAATTTATTTTTGAGTTAATTTTTCTAAAATCTTATCAATTATTATTTCTAATTCTTCATCCCCACTATTTTTTAAATCAAAATCAGTAATTTTAGTCTGCTTAGTTTCTAAATCTCTAACTCCATAAGCAATGCGTCTCCGATCAAATAAGTTAAGTGGTGTTATATTATCAGAAGTTGCATTACCACCTTTAGAACCACAACCTAAGGTCATTGAAGGTGCAAGATTAGTTGTTGCTCCAGTTGCTCCAAGAGCTGTAGGTGTATTAACTAATATTCTGGAAGTAGGTTTTTTTAAAGCGAAAGCCCTAATAACCTCTTCATTTTTACTATGAATTCCTAACGAATGTCCAAGTCCACCATAGTTTAAAATATCTATTGACATTTCACAGCCTTCTTCCCAATCATCTACTGTATAGAAGCCTAAGAGTGGCGCTAATTTTTCTCTAGAAAATGGATGAGCTTGACCAACACCATCAGTTTCGCTAATTAAAACACGGCAATTATTGGGAACCTTAATCCCTGCTAATTCAGCAATTTTTTTAGCTGACTTACCAACTATAGCTGGATTAAGCCCACCGTGCGCCAGTTGGATAGTTTTTTCCACTTTTTTGCTTTCATCTGCATCGAGAAAGTAAGCATTTTCTTTTTTAAATAGTTCAACTACCTCATCTTTAATGCAGCTTTCTACTACAACTGACTGCTCAGAAGCACAAATTGTTCCATTATCAAATGTTTTACTCTGCATGATTCTCTGAACTGCTTTCTCTAAGTCAGCACTTCTTTCAATAAAGACTGGCACATTACCAGGACCTACACCTAAAGCAGGAGTTCCAGAGCTATAGGCGGCTTTTACCATTGCTGAACCACCAGTAGCTAAAATTAAGGAAACATCTTCATGACTCATTAATTCACTTGTACCTTCTAGACTAACTATATCGATACAATTTATCAAACCTTCTGGAGCACCTAATTCTACTAATTTTTTATTTAAAACCTCTACACTTTTTTGAATACACTTTTGAGCAGAGGGATGAGGACTAAAAACAATGGAATTAGCTGCTTTTAAAGAAATTAAAGATTTATAAATAGTTGTTGAAGTTGGGTTAGTAGAAGGAACTAAAGCTGCAATTACTCCCATTGGACTTGCAATCTCAGTTATTTTCTTTTCCTTATCATCCCTAACAACACCTACAGTTTTCATATCTTTAATATAATCCCACAGTTTAGTACTAGCCAGTAAATTTTTTTCTATTTTATCTTCTACTATACCCATTCCTGTTTCTTCAACTGCTAATTCAGCTAGTGGTTTTGCTTCTGCAGCTGCAGCCTTTGCTAATTCAGCCACTAGGTTATCTATTTCTGCTTGACTATATTCAACCAATTTTTTTTGTGCTTTTTTTGCCTTTTGAACTAAATTCCTTGCCATCTGAATTGACTTTAAATCTCTATCCTCTAACACTAAATATCACTTCCTTTTCTTTTAGCATCTAATATTGCTTCAATTAATTCTTTTTTGCGGGCATATTTAATTTCTTTATTAGTTAGTTTAATATTTTTTATTTCTCTTGCCAAAGAACGAAGCTCAACTACCTTATGCTCTTTTAATTCTTTTTTATTCTGCTTAGATTCTAAACTAGAATCTTGCTGATCATTAGCTTTAGCTTTATTTTTACTTTTAACTTCAGTTTTATTCTTTGCTTCTAATTTTTTGTCAGTTTCAACTTCATTTTCGGCTTCAACTTCAGCTTGATCTGACTTTTCTACTTTTTGTTCTTCCTGCTCAGTTTCAGAGCCAGTTTTTGATTTAAAACTGTTATCTCCTAAAATAGAATCGAGCTCTGCTGCCGGACGTGGAATTACATGAGTTGAAATCAATTTTCCAACTCTGGGAACTGCTGCTTCTGCAGCATCAATTGCTGCTTTGACAGCACCAACATCTCCTATTATTTCAATTGTAACCAATCCACCTCTAACTTTTTTGCAGGCTGAAAGGCTAACATTAGCAGCTTTTAAGCAGACATCTGCAGCCTCTACTGAAGCTGTGTAACCATATGTTTCTATTAGTCCAAGTGCAGTATTGCTCATTTTAACCTCTCCTTATAATTAGTAACTTACTGGATTATCAGCAACAGATTTTACTGCTGCAGCAAATGCATCACAAGCTGCTTTACAGGCTGACTGACTTCCAGTTAGTAAACCTCCACCAAAGTTTGTTTCAGATGGGGGACCAAAGAAAGTTACCATTTCAACATTAGCTGCTTTTAATGCAGCATCTAAAGCATAAATTGATTCAATCGGTGGTGCAATTAAATAAGCAATTGCCTGGCCTTCTGGAATTCCAGCAGTTTCTGATAAATAGGTACCAGTTCTAGAAACACAGTGATTATAATAGCAGATGCTTCCATCTTCATTAGCACTATAAAAGCAAGCATCATTTTCAATGAACTGAACAGCTGCATTTAAACCACTTTTCACTTCAGCAGGACTAGGACCAGCAAGAATTCCGATAAACTCACCTGCTAATTTTTGGCTTGCATTATCTGCCCCACCATAAAATGAGGTAGCATAAACAACATCTACCATTGCTTTTTTAGTTGCTTCATCAATAGCTGTATAACCAACATCATCAATATCACAGGTAATCATACCTACACTGCGCTGCTCATCATTTAACTTTAATTCTTTTTTTAAATCAGGACTAACATTAGGAATTAATTTAACACTTAAAACTTCTCCATATAAGGGATCATTTCTCATAACTAATTTTCCTCCTTTAATTAAATATCTAAATCAAGTCCACTTGCCTTTTGATCTAACATAGCTTTAATAACATCTGCAATATGTGCTCCTGCTTCAACTGCTGGAGTACCACCAGAGTGAATATTAGAAATAACTGTTCTATTTGCTTCTGGCATACCTACTTTTGCATCATAAGCCATATAACAGCTCATACTTTCGGCAGTTGCTAAACCAGGGCGCTCACCAATAAGAACACAACTTACATCAGCATCTAAGCATTCTGAAATTGCATCCATAGTTGCTACTCTACCGTATTTAACAAAGAAAGGAGTTCCAATTTCTAAGTTATAACCTTCTAGACCCTGCTTAATTGCTGGGAAAACATCTCTTAAATTAGCTTCAATTGCTGTAGAACTTAAACCATCCGCTACATAAATTTGTACTTTAGGCTTGTCTTTACAATTTTCTTTAATCTTAGCTAAGTTTTCTTCATCAAATTGACGACCTAAATCAGGTCTAGTTAAAAACTCATCTTTATCCTGACACTTAGTCTGAACTCTAAATAAGTCCATTTCTTCGATGATTTCATCTGAAACATCAGTAAATACTGCATCCATTGCAGCTGCATGGTCAGATCTAAATCTTAATAATGTCTGAGTTTTGTAACGAGGTCCGGTTCTCCAAACACCAAGTCTAGCAGAAGTATTAGCTTTTAAATTTAAAATTGCTTTTTCATCTGCAGGGTTTGGTACTAAAAGTTCCTTCTTTAAATCTACTTCAGTAATATCAGCAATAACTCCACTTTCTACTTCAGTACTTGTACCTGAAACTGCTGATTGTACTTCATTTTCTACTTTTTCAACTGTCTTAGGATTATCTGCTCCAACCTCTTTTAAAACTTCTTTAACAATATCTCTTAAATCTCTTTCAGATATCATTTACTTCACCTCTCCATTTTTCAAAAATATAGAAGCATCGCCAGCTTTATCTGTTAATTTACCATTTTTCATAATTCCCATCTTTTCTAACCAAGCTTCAAACTCAGGGATAGGTCTTAAGCCAACAGTTTCTCTAATTGCTTGTGCTTCATGGTAACCAGCAGACTGATAATTAAGCATAATATCGTCACCAACAGGTACTCCAATTAAATAGTTACAACCAGCATTTGCTAAGAGTACACCTAATCTTTCTAAATCATTTTGATCTGCTTTCATGTGGTTTGTATAGCAAACATCTACACCCATTGAAATACCACTTAATTTACCCATAAAGTGATCTTCTAAACCAGCTCTAATCATTTGTTTACCATCATATAAATATTCTGGTCCAATAAATCCTACTACTGTGTTAACAATAAATGGATCAAATCTTTTAGCAAGACCATAACATCTAGCTTCCATAGTTAACTGGTCTGCTCCAAAGTGAGCATCTGAAGAAAGTTCTGCTCCCTGACCTGTTTCAAAATACATTACATTAGGACCAGTTGCAGTACCTTCTTTTAAAGCAAGCTGTCTTGCTTCTTCAATTAAATCTGCAGTTACACCAAAAGCTTCATTTCCTTTTTCAGAACCAGCAATACTTTGGAAAATTAGATCAGCTGGTGCTCCAGCTTTAATTGCCTTCATCTGAGTTGTCATATGTGCTAAAACAGATATTTGGGTTGGAATTTCCCATTCTCTTTTAAATTCATCAAATTTATTTAAAATAGTAGTAACACTACTCTGACTATCATCAACAGGGTTTAAACCTAAAACTGCATCTCCTGCACCATAAGAAAAACCTTCCATCATTGAGGGAATAATTCCATCAATATTATCTGTTGGGTGATTAGGCTGTAATCTAAAAGATAAAGTTCCCGGCTTACCAATAGTAGTATTACAATGAGCTGTAACTACTATCTTCTTAGCACCATAAATTAAGTCAAGATCAGACATTAATTTTGTTACTGCTGATACTATCTCACTTGTTATACCACGACTGATTCTTCTAATATCACTTCCATTAACCTCATCACTTAAAATCCATTCTCTTAGTTCAGAGACAGTCCAATTTTTTATTTCACCATATATTCTTTCATTAACATCATCCTGAATGATTCTAGTTACTTCATCTTCTTCATAAGGAACAACAGGATTATTTCGAAGGTCTGCTAAGCTTAGATTTGCCAAAACTGTTTTAGCTGCAATTCTTTCAGTTACAGACTCAGCTGCTACACCTGCTAATTGATCTCCAGATTTTATTTCATTAGCTTTACCCAGCACCTCCTTTACACTATCAAACTGATAAACATCGCCAAATAATTTACATTTTAATTTCATATTCTCAAACACTCCTCATTTTATTATTTGCCAAAAATTAAAGTCTTAATTATTACTGGCACTACTTTTCCTTTAGCCAAGGGTTTACCAATATCAATATAATCGCCATTATTTACTTTAATCCCATCTAAAGAGATAACATCTTCTTTTTGACCCAAAAGACGATTAATTGTCTGCCCTAAAACTTTAGCAGCATCATTTTCTAAAATTATAATTAAAGGAAGTTTATTTGAAATAATAGTATCCATTCCACTAACTATAATTTTGGCTAATTCGGTAATTTCTTTAAAAGAAAAATTGCTTTTTCCTTTTAAAGCTAGAGCAACTGGCTGTAGTTCTTCTTCTAAATCAAACCAATCAAGTTTTTTCTTGATTATTTCAACTAAATCAGCTGGCTTATTTGCTTCTTCTTTAGCTGTGATTTTCAAGATCGGAACATTCTTAAGCGGAAACACATCTCCATTATAAGTAATAGTACTACCGCTAATATCAGTAGTATGACTCCCAGCTCCTACTACTGTAGCTCTAATTGTCTCTTCTGCTTTTACTATTTTATAATCTTGGTAAAGTGGAGAGTGAGTTATTTGTTGGGCCAAAAGTATACCAATATCATTAAAAGCAAAGATGTTTTCTTCTGGCTCAATTTCTTGGCCTATATAATCAGCTACTCCTCCAGAAAATGAGATATAATCTGGCTCAATTTTCTGGCTTAAACCGTGATTAGTTATTAAGTACTGATAAAGGTCACTTTTTTCTTCTGCAGCAACTGTTTCGACTAAGATTGCTGCCATTTTTTCGGTTATCTTCTTCAGCTCAGACTGTTTTAATTGAGTATTTTCTTTAATTTTAATCCCAATTTCAGCAGCTAACTTTTTGATTTTTTCGGCTACATAAATTATTTGATTATCTTGATCAAATTTAATTAAACGACCACCAATATCTAAACAAGTTGTATCAATAATCTCACCTGAATCAAAAACGGCTATGTTTGTAGTACCACCTCCTATATCAAAATTAATAACTATTCTATTTTCTTTTTTTGATAACTGGGCTGCTCCTGCTCCTTTACCAGCAATAATAGATTCTAAATCTGGACCAGCAGTTGCTACCACAAAGTCTCCTGCTAAATCACTAAGCTGCTCAGAAATCAAGCTAGCATTCTTTTTTCGAGCTGTTTCACCAGTTATAATGACAGCTCCAGTACTAACTTTTTCTTTATCAACTCCGGCCTCTTTAAATTCTTTTTCCACAATTTCTTTTATCTTTTCACCATTGATTTCAGTTTGAGAAATTAAAGGGGTAAAATAAATATCACTTTTATAAATAACTTTTTTATCAATAATATTAATTCTAGGGACGGTAAATCCTGAAGCCATATTTTCTAAAGTTATTTCACTAAATATAACTTGAGTTGTTGAGGTACCAATATCAATGCCAACACTTAAAATTTTATCCAAGTTCTCACCTCCAAATTTAACTAGGGTTTTAACTTTTTTTATAAAAAATAGGCCAGCTTAGGATAACATCTAAACATAGTTATCCCTAAACTGGCCCCATTGCCTTTGCAAAACACTTCATCGTGTTTTGTCATTATTTATTTGTTAATTTTATAATTTAAATTAAATTTCATTTTTAAAATCAAAAACAATTTTAGTGCCTTGTTGACTAGATTCCAAATCTAAATGCCCATCTAATTTATCAGCAACAATTGTTTTAACAATTTTAAAACCTAAACGATTTTTTTTGATTTTTTGAATATCGAAACCTATACCATTATCAATAATTGAAATATTAGAATAATTGTTACCATGATAAATTTTAACTTTAATTAAGCCATTTTCCTGTTTTTCAAAAGCATGTTTTAAAGAATTTTGCAAAAGCTCATTGACTACTAAAGCAATTGAAGTTGCTTTTTCAGAATCAACAATAAAATTATCTCCTAATAATTTAATCCTAATATTTTTCTGTTCATTCAAAAAATAAGCAGATGTGTTTTCAATAATTTTATTTAAAATACTTTTAATACACACTTCATTTATTTCATTTTGCGAAAGTATATCATGAGTAACTGCAATACTTAAAATTCGATTAATACTTACGATTAAAGCCTGTCGACCTTCTTCATTATCCACTCGACGTGCTTGTAAACGAAGCAGACTAGCTATCATCTGCAAATTATTTTTTACTCGATGATGAATTTCTTCTAAAGCTACTGATTTTAAAACTAATTTTTTTTCTTTTTTCTTAACCTCAGTAATATCCTTAATCAACATTACCAAACCAGCAATTTGCTTTTCACCATACATCATAGAATAATTAACTTTTAAAATCATATTACTTAAACTAACCTCAAACGTTTCGGTTGAATTTACCTCAATTGCTAACTCTCTAAACTGCTTTTTGCCAAGAGTTATATTATTAAAGTGCATTCCTTTAATCTTATCTTTATAACCGAGATCAGAATATAATTTTTGGGCAACTGTATTGGCATATTTAGCATAACCTTGATTATTAAAAATAATAATTGCATCATTAATATAATTAGCAATCACATCTTCAGATTCATCTAGTGAGAGCAAATCTGAAAGCTGTTCTGTTGTTTCGGTTAAAATTTCCATCTGCTTATTCTTTTTAATATCAGCTGTAATATCGCGCTCCATAATTAAAACTGCTATTATCTTACCTGCTTCATTTTTTATTGGTTCTACGTTTTGCTTTACTTTTTTATTTTCCTGAGTCAAAGCTTTTAAATCTCTAGTAGCGACTCCTGTTTCCATTGTTCTAACAGCAGCTGGCTCGTTAGTTCTAATTGCTAATTCACCAACAACAGATCCCTTATAATTCGAAATAGTTTTTGCTCCCCGTGGTTTTGCCTCAGCTACAACTAAGATAGCATCAGGATCATCAATTGGACAATCAATAAAAACATCAGCTTTAACTAAATTAGCAATTCTCGGTAATTGCTCAGCCAATTTTTCTAACTGTTCAATATCTTGTTTACTAAGCCGAGTCTGCTCTTGACAAAGCTTTCTTAGCATATTATTCACCCATGCAATTACTATTTATAATAATCACATGCGCTATCTCCTTCATTGAACAGCGTTTATCCATACTTAATTTTCTGATTTTATTATATGCTTCTTCTTCTGAGAGGCCATCAGAATCCATTAAAATCCCTTTGGCCCTACTAATTAATTTTCTTTTTTCTAACTTGCTTTTTAAAGCCTTTATATTTTCTTTGATATTGATCATTTCTTCGCCTTTAGCAATGGCAAGTTCTATTACAGGTAATAAACTTGCTCTATCTATTGGTTTAACTAAATAACCCATTATACCTACCTCTTTTGCCTGACTTATAAAATTTTTATTACTATATGCCGTTAAAAATACTATTGTTTCAGCTAACTCTTCTTCTTTAATTATTCTAGCTGCCTTAATCCCATTTAGAAGTGGCATTTTAATATCAAGTAGAGCAAGATCAGGTTTGTGTTGACGACAAGCTTCAATAGCATCAAAACCATCCGAGACTTCAGCTACCACATTGTAACCTTCCTCAGTTAAAATCTCTGAGATATCCATGATAGTAATAGGTTCATCATCGGCTATTACTATTTTCTTCCCCATAGTTTTCCCCTTTCTTACCTAGTTCATTTTATTTTTAAATATTTTTTTAAATATTTTAACCCTTCTTGACTTATAGAGCTAATCTTGAAAATCTTATTAACCCCGGCTCTTTTTAAACTTTTTTCTGCGTTTTCCAGATCAGCATTTTCTTTATCTATTTTACTTATAACTCCAAAAACCTCCTGATTAAAAGTTTTAGCGAAATTAGGCGGAAATACACTACCTCTATCAGTAGCATCTTGCACCAAACCAATTTTCTGACATTGATCTACTGAAGAAATGATAGCACTATAATAACGCCTGCTTTCTATATATTCACCGGGTGTATCTATAAAATCTGGATAATATTCCATTGCTTGTGTTTTATTATACCTTATTTCTTCCGAACTTAAAAACTGAATTAAAGTAGTTTTACCACTACCACTTTTTCCAATCAACATTGCTTTTTTCATTTAAATACTCACCTATTATTATGTCCGAGTAATTTTAGCTGGTGTAAAATCAAGTATATTTTCTAAAATATTCATGATTTCCACAACTGATGACTCTACACTTGCTACATCTCCAGTAATTACCAAAGAACCACTAAATCGATCTATAAATCCTATTTCTATTCCAGCTGCCTTTGTAGCAACATCAGCTGCAATTATTGAAGCTTCACTGGGAGTGATAGTCAAAATTCCTATTGCATCATTTACCTGATCAACTAGCCCCAATTTTTGATAAATACCCTCTTGAGGATTAGCAATTATATGTGCTAACGTTACCTGTTTACCAGGGACAAATTCTTGAATTATCCTCTGTTTTTCTACAACTTCTTTTTTTTCTCCCATAAAAACCCCTCCATCTAAAAACTATTCCTTAAAATAGTAAAAGCCTGTATAAAAAGGACATGAATATCCCTTTTCTACAAGCTTCTTTGCTTTATAGTTTAAATCACACACCATTGTGTAATCACTTATTAATTTTTCTTAAAAAAATTGTATCACAAGTAACAAATAAAAGCAAGAGCAAAAAATAATCTTCTGAATAACAAAATAATCTCTGCTATAAAAATGATAAGTTACGTTTATCTATATTAGAACATTAGAACAATTAGCTCTAATACTCCAACTTAAATTCTTTCTGTTTAAAATATTAGAGCTAAGCTCTTGCACAATAGCATAACTATTTCATTTGGATTAAGTAATCTATTTAAAAATAATTTATATCTTTTTGTTCTTCTAATCTGTCTGTTGCAGGTGGTGGAGTAATAGACAGTTCTGTTATTTCATTTCTCCATTGCTCAGTCATTTCTATATCAAGTGCTCCGAGAGATCCTTCTAATTGTTCTAAATTGCGGGCTCCTATAATCGGAGCAGTAATAACCGGATTAGACATCACCCAGGCTATTGCTAAAGAAGCTGGCACAACACCTTTCTCTTCAGCATGATTGCTGAAATCTTCCGCAATTTGATAATATTCTTTTAACCCATAGCGGGCTGCATAATCTTCTCTTTCTACTAATCTTCCTTTATCTGGTCTCTTAGCTTTACCATATTTGCCGGTTAAAAGTCCGCCACCTAAAGGACTGTAAGAAACAACTCCTAAATTTTCTGCCTCAGCCATTGGTAATATTTCAACTTCTGCCTGCCTTTTAGCAAGATTATACATTGGCTGTACACATTCAAAACGAGCCAAACTTTCCCTTCGAGAAACTCCCAAAGATTTTTCTATCTGCCAGGCTGCCCAGTTGCTGACTGCTGGATATAGTATCTTACCTTCTTTAACTAAATCATCCATTGTTCTTAAAGTATGAATCATATCTGTTTTAGAATCAAAACTATGTACAAAATAAAAATCTATCCGATCAGTCTGTAATCTTTTTAAACTTTTTTCTACGCCTAATTTAATATGACGTCGAGAAAGTCCTTTTGCATTAACATCTGAAGCAGTTTTTCCAAAAATTTTAGAAGTGATAACTAATTCATCTCTACAATTATTTTCCCTCATAAATTTACCTAATAATTCTTCAGAGCGCCCCTCATTATAAACATCTGCTGAATCAAAAAAGTTAATTCCTCGCTCAAGTGCGGCTTTAAACATTTTACGAGACATTTTTTCATCAGCAATTCCACCAAAAGGCATTGTTCCAAAACAAAGTGGAGAAACCTGGACCCCTGTTTTACCAATAGTACTATATTCCATTATTTACCCCTCCCAATTTACTAATTACTATTACCATTATATTCAATTTGATCTTTGATTACAAATTATTCTCTTTTTAATTTTTTAATAATTATTTTTTAATTACTTCATTTGATTTTCTAACTTTTTATACTTTATATTATTTTAATAATCTTAAAAATTATGCTATGATATTAATATATTAATTATGCAAATAAACTAGTTGCCTAACTTTTAGCATTTATAAAAAGGAGAGATTACTATGTTTTTTGATTATCACCTGCACTCACATTTTTCAGCTGATTCAGGTATGAAAATGGACGACCTCTGTCAGGCTGCTATATTAAAAGGCTTAGATGAAATAGCTATTACTGACCATCATGATATTGATTATCAAGATAACAAAATAGAGTTTTTAATAGACAAAGATAAATATTTAAAAGAAATAGAAAAAATGCAGAAAAGATATGAAGGTGAGTTGGTTATAAAAAAAGGCATAGAAATGGGGATTCAGTCTCATATTCTTCAAGAATGTGATAACTATCTGGCTAATAATTTTGACTTTGTTATTGGGTCTTTTCATACTGTTGAAAAATCTGACTTATATAATGGCGATTTTTTTGAGGGCTACAGTCAATGGGAAGCTTATATTAAATATTTAAAAGCTGTACTTAAAGTAGTTAAAGAATATGATAACTATAATGTTATCGGCCACCTGGATATTATTCGTCGTTATGGCAATTTTGAAAAGCAGCCAGACTTGATGGAAAATAACGAAGCTGCAGGGTTAATTAAAGAAATTTTAAGAATGATAATAAAAAAAGAGCGGGGCTTAGAGGTAAATACATCTGGTTACCGAATTGATGGCAAAAACCCACTCCCCAGTTTTGATATTTTAAAACTCTATTATAAACAGGGAGGAAAGATTTTAACTATAGGTTCTGACAGCCATAAAACTGCCACCATTGCTCAAAAATTTGATTTTACAGTTTCCAAACTTAAAAAAATTGGATTTAAGTATTTAACAACTTTCAAAAACATGAAACCTAAATTTCACAAAATATAAAATCGCAGGAGATTTAACTCTCTCCTGCAAGACTTTTTAACAATTTTGCTGTATCTTCTGGATCTCTAAGATAATATTCTGCTTCTGTATTTAAATCATCTTCATTCTGGACATAGATTGTGATTCCATCTTTTAAAACTTTAAAAGCATCTTCATCAGTCCGATCATCCCCAATATAAATTTTTAAAACCTCATTTATATCTGATTTCTCTCTGATCTGATCACTAATATAATTAACAGCTTTTCCTTTATCCCAGCCCTTAGGCCTGATTTCTATAACTTCCCGGCCAGAAAGCAAATGATAGGCTGTGTTTTCAAATAAAGCTTTCAAATCTTTTTCTGCTTCAGCCTGCTTCTTTTCAGAATCAAAATGCAGGGCCAGCCCAAAATTTTTGTCTTCTAAACGCACATCTACCGCCTTTAAATATTTTTCTTTAGTCATTTGATAATTTTTTTTGCTTAAAACATCAATCTCTTTATTCTGATGTGGGATAATTATTCCATCTGCAAAAGACATCTCGATTTCTAAACCATGACTGCCTGCATAATGACATCGATTTAAATCAATCATCTTTTTTAACTCACTTAATTTTCTACCTGAAATCAGACTCATATGAATTTTTTTATTTTCTGCCAACTTTTTTAAGCTAGCTTCTACTTCCGGTAAAACAAAGGCAGAAAGAGGATCAGCTTTAAAAGGAGCCAGAGTCCCATCATAATCAAGAAAAAGCAGAATATCATCTGCTCTTTCTATTCGTTTTTTAACTTTACTTAACTGCTTATTTGCAAGAATAAATTTTTTATTCATAACAATCAAGCCACATTTCAATGAAATGATCTCGCCACCAGTTAATATCATATTTCTTAAGAGCAGCTTGAGCAGTCTGCACTCGCTCTTTCCTATCTTTTTCGGGCATTTCAAGCCCCTGATAAATACTATCAGCTAAAGCTTCAACATCATAGGGGTTTACTTTTATTGCACTATCTAAGTATTCAGCTGCTCCAGCAAACTCAGAAAGCAAAAGCACTCCTGAATCCTGTACTGCCAGATATTCTTTGGCCACCAGGTTCATCCCATCTATCGAAGCTGTAATTAACCCTAAGTCAGCTGCATTATAATACGGTAACAGCTCATCCTGAGGGACAGAACCATAGAAATATTTAATCGGCTGCCACTCATCCTCTTGATATTTACCATTGATTTCTCCAACCATTTTCTCAATACTATCTTTCATCTGCTGATACTCTTCAATTCCTGTCCTACTGGGAGCAATTCTTTGAACAAAAATTACTTTACGCTGATATTCGGGATATTTTTCAAAAAATCTACGAATAGCTTCCAGCCTTTCTTCAATCCCTTTTGTATAATCCAGGCAATCAACTGCAAAAACAAGCTTTTCGGTATTATAATTTTCTTTAATTGTTTTTGATTTTTCAAGATATTCCTCGTCCTGAGAAAGTCCGTGCATTCGCTGATAATCAATGCCCAGAGGGATATTTTCTACCCTAGTCTTTGAGCCTTGATAATAAACTTCTCTGGCAGAAAAATCAACTTCTGCCCCTATTTTTTTGGCACAGTTTAAGAAATTGTAAACAAAGGAATCAGTGTGAAAACCCAAAAAATTGGTCGACAGCATTCCTTCTAAAATTTCCTGACGCCAGGGTATAGTTCTAAACGCTTCCCAGGCAGGCCAAGGGATATGCCAAAATAGTGAAGTTTTAGCATCACTTCCTGATAGAAACCCAGGAACTAATGCTAAATGATAGTCATGAATCCAGACTAAATCATCTTCCTCGAGCTCTTCCATAATATTATCAGCAAATTTTTTATTCACCTTTTTATAACTATCCCAGTATTCTTTTTTAAAATTGGCCTTAGAGATAAACGTATGGCAGATCGGCCACATTACCTCATTTGAAAATCCGCAATAAAATCCATTTTTTTCTTCTTCACTTAGTTTAATTCTCTTTAATGTATAACCGTTATCATCAGGTACTTTAACTTTATTTTCCTGATCAACTACTTCAAAATCAGCTTCACCTCGGCCCCAGGCAATCCAGAGTCCATCGTCTTCCTGCATCATCGGGTCCAGTCCGGTTGTTAGGCCTCCTACAAGTTTTTCTTGCTTTATTTCCTGATTCTGATATATATGTTTATATGGTTCCCCATTGGAAACAAGAACAAGTCTATTTTGCTTTAATTCTGCTCCCATAATTATTACCTCCTATTTTGTGTACTTATCTATTCTCTTATTATAACATAACAAATTATGAAAGTAATTAAAGTAATTATTTAACAAGCTCGAGTTGAACTTGGTTTCGATTTTCAATTAGATCAATAAATTCCGTGACCAACAGAGGATCAAATTGAGTCCCTGCACATTTTTTAATTTCGTTTAATGCTGCTGCTGCAGAACTTGCTTTTTTATATGGTCTCTCATGAGTTATAACATCATATGTATCCACAATAGAGATGATTCTAGCCAAATATGGTATTTCTTCTTTTTCTAATCTTCTAGGATAACCCCTGCCATCCCACCTTTCGTGATGTGCTAAAATTATATTAGCTACATTTTCTAGAGCTGGCATTGATTTAATTATTCTGTACCCTATGTTAGTATGTTCTTTAACCTTTTTGTATTCGTCCTCAGTCAAAGCTTCTGGTTTATTTAGAATATAGTCAGCAATAATTATCTTGCCTATATCATGTAAACGAGCAGCAATTTTCAATTCGTCAATCTGATAAATAGGAATTTTCAACTTCTCTGCCAATTTAACAGAGAGCAGCTCCATTCGGCGAGCATGAGCTACAGTTTCTCCTGTTTTTTCTCCCAGCATTCTCTCAAAAGCAGAAAAAATTTCAAATTTAAAACTACCAGTTCCAGAAATCTTATTTCTGTACATTCTATCATTTGCAAGCTGATAAACGTCAGTAAGTTTCTGTTCTTTAGTTGATCTGGAGGCTATCCCAAGCGCCAGTGTCATTTTTTGATATTTTTCATTGAGATAATTGTAATTTTTTGTGATTTCTTCTGAAATTTTCTCTGCTTTTTTAATATCACTTTTCGGAAGTAAAATAACGAATTCATCTCCACCACTTCTTGCTACTATGTCATTTATTTCGCAAAAAGAACTTAATATTTCTGCTGTTTTCCTAATAAATAAATTACCACGTTCATAACCCTGGTTCTTATTTATTTTCTTTAGATTATTTAAATTTCCCAGAATAATACTAAATGGATATAGCTGTTTTTGATCAAATTCTTTTATTTTCTTTTCGAAATAATGGCGATTATAAATTTCTGTCAGTTGATCACGATATTGATTTATTTTTATATTATGCATATCCCTCACCTCATAACTTAAGTCATTTCAAAAGGTCATTTAAGGGGACATCCAGAGCCTTAGATATTTTTTCTAAGCTTTTTAAGGAAGGACTCTGTAGTCCATTTTCAATATTACTTAAAAAAGATTGGGCAAGCCCAGCTCTCGCCGCTAATTTTAGCTGAGTTAGCTCTCTTTCTTTTCGGAACCTTTTGATTTTTCTTGCTAATTTTGCTGACATAATCTCTCCTCCCTTAATAATATATTAACTATATATTATATTATCACTATAATGAACTATATTCAATGATTATAATGGTTATAATGTCTATTAACAGATAATTTTTATTATTTTAAAAATTAAAATTAGAAAATTAAGTTTTTTACTATTTTTTGTCAGAAATAACTGGTATAATAGTATTAAATTATCATTATAGTGATATAATATATATTGCAAATTTTGAAATTATTAGAAGATAATATTTTGTAGGGAGGTATTTATTATGAATATCGGAAAGCGTTTGAAAAAATATAGAAATCAGAGGGGTTTAAGCCAAAAAAGATTATCTAACCACACCGGTATCAGCCAGTCATTTATCAGTTCCATTGAGTCCAACAAACAGTCACCCACAATTACAACCTTAGAAAGGATCTGTAGAGCTCTTGGAATCACAATTGCAGCTTTTTTTTCTGAACCGAATAATGCTGTTCCTGATTCATTGAGACCTCTGCTTGATAATGCTAGACAATTAAGCCCAACCCAAAGAGAGAATCTAAGTCTTTTTTTGGAAAGTTTAAATAAAAATGAATAAAACTTACATAAAAGCTCTCAGGATAATTAATCTTACTGAGAGCTTTTCTCTGTTCCATAAATTTAACCAGAAATCTTGTTAAATCTTAATATGAATGAATCAGACTATTAAACATCAAATTCTTCACCAATTTCTATAATCTTAGATTTGCATCCAATCTGTTCAAATTTGCTGGATAAACCCTTGGCCTGCAGCAATTCCTGCCTTTCTTCCGGATCATAATGATATGGTATTGCCATTTTAGGATTAAATTTAATTACTTTTTCTAGATAATCAGAAAAATGATCGTTGAAACAGGCTGTAAATAATAACTTTATCTCTTCATCTGGATCCGGATAATCAGCAGCATCTGCTGTCTGATAAAGACCCTTATAAAAATAAGCTACAGAGCCTTCTGAGTTGTAACAATCAACATCTAAGACCTTTATCTGATCTTCGATCAAATCTCCAGCTTGTACAACTTCTCCTTCAATATCAAATTTATTGTAAACTGATTGAGGTGCATAAATTTTTGTTTCATTATTGCTAACTGCTGCAAGATCATCTAAATTAATATGATCATCATGCTCATGTGTAATCAGTACGATATCTGCCTCAAAATCAGCTTCAATTTCAAAACTGGGATCAATTACAATTTTTTGCTCAGCATCAACCAACAAAGCTGAATTACCTAACCACTTAACTTTGATAATAATCATCTCCTATTGCTTTAATTATTGATAACTATCTTAATTTTAGCATAGATTGTTTAATAAATAAAATAAGCCCCCTCAATTAAGAAGGGGCCACTATATTTAACTAAGCAAATTTTAAGTATTTAATTCTCTAACATGAATTTCGTCTCCAGCAGCTACTTTTTCTCCTATTTCAGAAGTTATTGTACTACCACTAGGAATCTTTTTATTATCAAAATCCTCTACACCAACATAAGAGAAAATTCTACAATTTCTACCGATGGTTGTTCCCTCTGGTATTGTAGCTCTTTTAGCAATTACATTTAAACCATTTTCCAATAGATCAGGCTCATCTTTGTTTGGGGTTAAATCATCACCATAACCAATTTTACAATTAGCCATAATCTCAACTTCTTTATCAATTATAGCCTTTTCTACAACAGTATTACTTCTAATTACTGTATCATTAAAAATAATTGAGTCTTTAACAACAGCACCTTCCTCAATATATACCCCAGGACTAATAATAGAATTTTTAACTACTCCATTAACTATAGACCCATTAGAAATCAAACTCTTAGAAGCAGATGCATCTTTACCAAATTTAACAGGTGGTTTTTCTTCACTTCTGGTGTGCAGTTTCCACTCATCATTATAAAGATTAAGACTTGGAATTGGATCAGTTAATTCTAGACTACTTTCCCAGTAGGCAGCAAGTGTGCCTACATCTTTCCAATAATCATCAAACTCATAAAGATATACACACTCTTTTTCAATCATTGGTGGTATAATATGATGTCCAAAGTCTGAATCTTCTTCAGTACAGTATTTTTCTAGAACTTCTAGTAAAACTTCTTTTTTAAAAACATAAATGCCCATTGAAGCTAAGTTACTGGGTGGATTTTCAGGTTTTTCCACAAAATCTGTAATTCTCATTTCATCATTATAATCTAAAATACCAAACCGATTTGCATCCTCATATGGAACTGGTTGAGCAGCTATAGTTAAATCTGCATCTTTTTCTTTGTGGTACTCAACCATTTTGCTATAATCCATCTCATACACATGATCACCGGATAAAATAACTACATCATCTGGATCTTTACTCTCAATAAAACTCATATTCTTATAAATTGCATGAGCTGTTCCTTCATACCAATCAGTTGATCCTGGTTTGCCTCTAAAAGGCTGTAAAATTGTAACTCCACCCATTCTGCGATCTAAGTCCCATGGTTTTCCAATACCTATATGATTGTTTAAGGATAATGGTAAATACTGAGTCAAAACCCCAACATTATAGATACCAGAATTAACACAGTTACTTAAAGCAAAATCAATAAGTCTAAATTTACCTGCAAATGGTACACTTGGTTTAGCTCTGTGTGCTGATAAAATATCAAGTCTAGTTCCACGCCCACCGGCCAAAATCAATGCTAATGTTTTCATAGAATACCCCCTATTTCTTAAAAACTATATATTTTTCTACATCTCATATTTATATATTAGGCAAAATTAGGTAAAACCCTTTATTTTTCTGTTGAATTTTTAATAATTTAATGCACAATTATCTATTTCCTTAATTTTCTAAAATTAATAGTTTGTCACTATCATTTATGCTATAATATTATTATAGAAGGAAGGTGTCTTTGATGCAAATAATAACTATTTCAAGGCAAACAGCAAGTGGTGGTGAAGAAATTGCTAAAGAATTATCTAACCGTCTCGGCTTACAATTAATTGACCGCCAATATGTTTTAGAAAACTGGCTGCCTGAAGTTGCTGATGAACATCAGCTGCATATGCTGGAACAAAGCTCTAAATTTTATACTAAAATATTAAATCCAGATGCCAAAAAAAATGAACAAATTAGTTTCGCCGACTATATTGCTCAAAAATTAAAGGGAAAATCTGAAACTACAGATCTACTTATTTTAGGATTAGGATCTCAAATAATTTTTGAAAATAATCCTTATGCTCTTCATTTTAAAATAGTTGCTTCTGAAGAATACCGCTGTCAGCAGTTAAAAAAAAATTATGGGCTGCATCATGATGAAGCCGCTAGAGAGCTTGAATTAGCAGACCGCAAACATCGACGTTATGTTTGGAGAATACATAATCAGGACTGGGAAAAAACAACTCTTTATCACCTGACATTAAATAGAGATGGCCTTAACTTAGAAGATAGTTTATCTGTTATAATGAATATTGCTGATCTAAAAAAAGAAAACCCTCAGGCACTAATTAATAATAAAGAAGTCACCGAAAAAACAGTTGAAAATAAAAGTCAAAGAAATTTTGGTCATGAAAGTGAGAAAGAATTTGCTAAAATACTGGATATGCATCATATTGAATGGGAATATGAACCCAGTGAATTTCCTTTAGAATGGGATCCAGAAGGGAATGTAATTATGGCTTTCAGACCTGACTTTTATTTATGCGAACATGATACGTATGTTGAATTAACAACTATGAAACAAAAATATACAACTGAAAAAAATAAAAAAGTTAGATTACTGCAGGAATTATATCCACATATTAAAATAAAAATTGTTTATAAAAAAGATTTCGAACAACTAGCGGAAAAATTTGACCTTAATGGGAGTGAAAAATAAATGAATACTCAAAATTTAGAAAAAATACTCATTTCTGAAGAAGAAATTTCTAACAGAATTAATGAATTAGCAGCACAGCTGAACAAAGACTTTAAAGACAAAGAAGTAATATTAGTCAGCATTTTAAAAAGTTCCCTTTATTTTATGACAGATCTCAGCCGCAAGCTCAAATTTCCAATTAAACTTGATTTTTTAGAATTAAACCATTATGCAGATGAAGATAATTCTGGGGTAATTAGAGTAACTAGAGATTTGGAATTTAGTATTTCTGGGAAAAATGTTATAATTATTGAAAATATTATTAGAACCGGTTTAACTCATAGTTATTTATTAAAAAATCTTAGTGCTCGTAATCCCAAAAACATAAGCATCTGTACTCTTCTCCATATTTCAGATAATAAGCTTTTGGATTTGCCTGTTCATTATACTGGATTTGAAATTGAAGATAAATTTGTAGTAGGATATGGGCTTGATTATAAAGAAAAATATAGAAATTTAGCATATATTGCAGAGTATAAAGAAAATCCTCAGTCCTAAGATTAACTGAGGATTTTACTTGTTTTACTTTAATTTATTTAATTCTGTTTCAATTTTTTTCATAGCTGTACTTGCTTTTTCTTTAATAAATATTTCTGTTATATCATCCGTAAAATTAGACTTTTTAATATTAATTTCTACTATTTTAGCACCTTTACTGTTGGCAACTACAGGAATTAACGAGGCTGGCTGAATTTCTCCAGTTGTACCAATTATAATAAACAGCTCTGCTTTTTCCGCTTCTTGAAAAGATAACTTTTCTTCACGTTCTGGTATAGCCTCACCAAAAAAAACAAAATCAGGTTTTAAAACATCACCACATTTTTTACATTTTGGAGGCAGTTCTGATAATAGTTTTTCATTAACAGAATATTTTTCTCCACACTCAGTACAAATTAAATTACGGGAATTACCATGAAATTCAAATACATTTTTACTCCCCGCATTCTGATGAAGATTATCTATGTTTTGAGTAATCACCGCTTTAATATATCCATCTTTTTCTAATCTAGCAATAACTTTATGTGCCTCATTTGGCTCAGCTTTACCAAAATAGTCATAAAATATTTCTTTAATCGTATCCCAGCTTTTTTCTGGATGTTTATAAAAGTTTTTAAGATCTAAAATGATTGGATCATAATCATTCCAGAGACCATTTTCACATCTAAACGGAGGTACACCACTTTCGACTGAGACCCCAGCACCAGTAAAAACTGTTGTATGTTTAGAATTCTTTATAAGCTCAGCTACTTTTCGGTATTTATTCATATTCTTCACCTCATAAGTATTATACCATACTTTTTAACTGAATATTAGTTAATATTATGAATAATTTGTTTAATCTAAAAAATAATCTTTATCATCTTCAAAAGTTCTCATGAATTTAACAGCTTTTTTGCTAATTTCAAAAAATTCTCCCTGCTGTCTTTCACGAAAGTAACTGCTCTGCTTAAAGCTAACAAAATTATTTTCATCAATCTGATATATTTCCATCAGGCTCCAGCCCCATTCAAACACATTTCCTATTTCTTGTCTAAATATTTTTTTAGAGTTTAGAATCTGCTGTACAGGATAATTGCTGTGGTTAAAGGGCTTTACTTTTTCATCACTATTATAAGTTATTAATTTCTTAATATCTGCTTTGTTGGTATCGATTAATCTTTCAAATTTTATATGTTCTTTATGTTTTTCAACTGCTTCTATTTCTTTTTTGTTTAAATAATGCAGATTAAAATCATATAATACTTTCATCTTAAAATAGATATATTCTTTTACATCAGAAAAGCGTCCTTTAACTTTTTTAACCGGATAACTTACAGCTTTTCTTTGTTTTAAATTATCATCTTTATTATTTTTTAATAATAGAATAATATCTCCTATAACTGCAGAATCTTTAACCTCATTTTTACTTAATAAAAGCTCATCATTTTTATAGCCTAATAAACTACTTATTTTTATTTTGTTATCTATATCTTTGATTACATATAAATTAACTTGATTTAATAAACTCATATTCTTCACCTCGAATTTAATTATATCAAACCACAGAAAAAGATAAACCCCGGCATTTAAGCCAGAGTTTAATAATAAAGTTGATTTAAGTTTATAATTTAATTTCAATTATCTAATAAATTACCTAATATCTTTTTTTCTGCGAATAATGCATTAGTACCTCCTGTATGCCAGAACAAAAGATCAGAACCCTTTTCAATTTTTTCTTTTTCTAAATAATCAATCATTCCCGCTGCTGCTTTTCCAGTATAAACTGGATCAAGGAAAATACCTTCATTTTCCGCAAAAATCTTTACTGCCCGATTGGCTTTAGTTGATGGAATTTCATATCCCTCACCCACATAATTATTATTAACTATTATATCACTGCCCTCTAATTCAAAATCAATATCTAAAAGATTTAAAGCTGCTGTGGATAACTCAGCTACTTCTTTTAAATAACTTTCATCTTTATGACTTACATTAATCCCATTGACTTTAAGATCATCACTTATAAATTTATTAACAGCTGTTAAACCAGCAAGAGTTCCACCGGTACCAGTTGCATGAAAAATGTTTTTAAAATTCAAGTCTTTCTTAAATTCTTGTGCTTTCATTTCTAGATAAGCATTAACAAATCCTAAAGTACCACGAGGAGAGGCTCCTCCTGGAGGAATTAAATAATAATCATCTTCATTTTCAGAAATTTCTTGAGCATATTTTTTAGATTCCGCTTTAGCTCTATACATCGCTTCAAATTCATCTTCATTTTCTTTAAAATCAATGATTTGAATTTCAGCTCCGAGGATTTGATCAAGTAAAATATTAGCCTTAGGATCTGAAATTCCTTCACCAATAACATCAACCAAATATAATATAGGGTTTAAATTATATCTACGGCAGGCAATAGCTGTCTGTAATGCATGATTGGACTGAGTGGCTCCATAAGTAAAGATGTTTTTTGCACCCTGTGCTAAAATTTCGCCAAATAAAAATTCCAATTTTCTTATCTTATTCCCACCAAAAGTACTAAAACCACTTAAATCATCTCTTTTTAAATAAATATTTACACCATATTGAGCTGAAAGATTCTCCAATTTATATATTTGAGTCGGGAAGAACCCCAATTCAGCTCTTTCTATTCTATTAATTTTATCTTTTACTATCTGATATTTTTTTAAATTATACATAAATTCACCCTTTTCATTTACTCATTCTTTTTTAAATTTATTAAGTCAAAATATTTATTTTTAAAAGTTAATTATAATCATTGAATAAGCTAATCAAATATTAAAGCCCGTAAATGATCTCTTGTTTATATTCTGATTTATTGCTTTTTCTTAGTTCTTTTAATAATTTAGCTGTAAATTTTTCTAAATCATAATTTTCTACTTCAGTCAAATCAATCCATTTATATGACTGAGCTTCTTCATTTAAAATTACATCTTTCGAATTACTACGGCAGATATAATCAACAAAAATAAAATGCTTTTTATTTTGAAATGATTCAGAATAGATACTCTCATTAATAGCTAGTAGTTCAATATCAAAAATATCCAGTCCAGTCTCTTCTTTCACTTCTCTTATTAAAGCTGCTTCCATACTTTCTCCAGCCTCAATATGACCACCCGGAATTACATATTTGTGGTTCCATTTGTTTGATTTGCAGATTAAAACTTTATCTTCGGAATTTAAAATAACCGCACCCACTGTAGCTTCTGGATATCTCATCTTATTCTCCTATAATTTTGACTAAAACTCTTTTTTCTCGCTGACCATCAAATTCACCATAAAAAATTTGCTCCCAGGGCCCAAAATCAAGTTTACCCTCTGTTACAGCAACAACTACCTCACGCCCCATAATCTGTCTCTTTAAATGAGCATCAGCATTATCTTCAAATCCATTATGAGCATACTGTGATATTGGCTCATGAGGAGCTAGTTCTTCCAACCATTCCTTATAATCTTGATGCAGACCACTCTCATCATCATTAATAAATACACTGGCAGTAATATGCATTGCATTAACCAGGCATAAGCCTTCCTGAATACCACTATCTTTTAAAACTCCTCTGACCAGATTAGTAATATTGATCAGTTCAACTCTCTCATCTGTGTTAAAGTATAGATATTTTCTGATTGATTTCATTTAATCCACTCCCTCTTTAAATTGAATTAGTCGTGTTAAACTTTTCTATTCTTTAAAAGTTCAAAGCAAATATTACTGCAGCTCCAAAAGAAATTAAAGGCGCTATAACAGTAACTATGTAGTAATCAAAATAACTTTCTCTAAATTTAAGACCAGTATAGGCAAGCATTGCCAGGTAAGAGCTGTTATGAGGTAGTGTATCTAAACCAGTTGAAGCAATAATTATAATCCTATGTAGTTTTTCTGGATCAACTAACTGAACAATGTTTTCCCCAACTGTACTTAGTGTTAAAAGTATTCCACCAGATGCACTTCCTAAGAGTCCAGCTGCAATATTTGTAATTAAACCAACTAATAAATAAGGATGCAAAGGTAAATTTAATAAAGTCTCCAGAAAATTTTTAAATACTGGTAATGAAGAAATAACTTGCCCAAAACCCATTGCAGAAGCAGCAAACATCAATGGTAAGACTGCATTAGATATACTATCATTTAAAATTTTAAGCAATTCTATTTTTCTAAAGTTTTTAATTATCGAAACTATAACTCCTAAAAATAAAGCCAGCAATGGATCTTTTGATAAAACAGCAAGTAATATAAAAACTGTTAATAAAGGAAGCATTGCTGTAATAAATTTGATCAACTTAGCCAGATCAGGCTTCTTCAAAACACTTTCATTTGTCTTCGCGTTACTTTCAGCCAGAAATGAAATACTTCTGTATCTTAAATATAAAATAGCTGCTGCTGCTCCAGTTGAAATACTAACTAATCCTAAAGCTAGACCAGCTAAAGCAGAAGTGTTTAGATAATCCATCATGATTAAATTATGAACCTGGGGACTTCCTGGTAAAGGAAGTCCAACAACCACAGTTCCACCTGCTATTGCAGCTAAAATAAGAGACCTTGGTAAATTAGCTTCTTCAAAAACAGATTTAGCTATTGGATAAATAGTAAAAATTAATACAAATCCAGAAATTCCACCCAGTGATAAAAGTGCACTAGCAAAAAAGATACCTACTGCCGCATATCTGTATGATAAAACATCTAAAACAAATTCACCAATAGAAGCAGCATCATCAGATTCTTCCATTATTTTCCCTAAAATCGCACTCAATAAAAATATAAACAAATAATCCTGAACAAAAGCAGCAAAACCAGGTAAATAGTGGATATTCAGGATTTCTAAAATATTTAAGTTGTTCAAGTATAAAATTACTATAGATGAAAGTGGTGCAGCAATCACTATACTAACTTTTAGAATAATGAGGGTAATTAGAATAACAAATCCAATCCCAATACTTAACAAAGTTATTCTCCTTTCAAAACAACAGAATAAAAAACCTATCAGGATTAAAATATCATGATAGGTTAAAACTCAACTATTAATTAAAGAGTAATAATCTGGTATCCCTGCTCTGTAAAAGCTTCCATGGAAGGATGTCCACTCATATCTCCCTTTAAAGGAATATCAGTACTCTGATTATATTCCAGTACACCAAGAATGGCTGAACAAGCTTTACAGATGCAGTCAATTAATCCTCTTTCCTTTGCTTTAAAATAATGTTTGTTCTTAGACTCTTCTAATTTTTGAACTAAAGTTACTGCTTCACCTTCAATAATTATTTTAGCTTCCTTACCTTTATCAGCTAGATCTAAAGCATTAAGTAAGATATGCTGAAAACACATCATATTACCATTGAAAGCAAAAAAAGCAAATTTATTCATTTTATACACCTCCACTTTAATATAATTCTCTATTTAATTATAAAACCCTTTAATTGAAAAGTTAAAATATCTGTTAAAATTCTATTAAAATGGAAAAGGCATCTATTAGTAACTAAAATAAATTTAGCAACAATAAATGCCTTAAAAATCTATTTAATTATAAATGATTATCTAGCTTACAATTGCTTTTGTGTCTTTAGCAATTACTAACTCTTCATTTGTTGGAATAACCATAGCTTTTACTGTAGAATCACTGGTTGTAATAATTTGTTCTTTACCACGAATATCATTGGCGTTTTTATCAATTTTAATTCCCATGTATTCTAAACCTGCAAGAATTTCTTCTCTAGTTTCAATTGCATTTTCACCAATGCCAGCTGTAAATACTACTGCATCTACTCCACCCATAGCAGCAGAATAAGATCCAATATACTTTTTAACTCTATAATTAAAGATATCTAATGCTACCTGAGCTTGATTATTTCCTTCATCAGCAGCTCCTTCAATATCCCTCATATCACTGCTAACTCCAGATACTCCATAAAGACCACTTTCTTTATTTAGTACACTATCTATTTCTGAAGTTGTCATATCTTCCTTATCCATGATAAATGGTACAATTGCTGGATCAATATCTCCACATCTTGTTCCCATTACTAATCCTTCAAGTGGAGTAAAGCCCATACTTGTGTCTATAGATTCACCATTTTTTACTGCAGCAATACTTGCTCCATTTCCTAAATGACAGGTGACAATTTTAAGATCGTTAATATCTTCATCCATCATCTCAGCAGCTCTATTGGCTACATAACCATGAGAGGTACCATGAAATCCATATCTTCTGACTCCATATTTTTCATAGTATTCATAAGGTAGAGCATAAGTATATGCTTCTTCTGGCATAGTTTGATGGAAAGCTGTATCAAATACTGCAACCTGAGATGTTTCAGGCATTAATTCTTTACAAACTTCAATCCCCATAAGATTTGCTGGATTATGAAGTGGGGCTAAATCAGAAATATCTTCGATTTCTTTCATCACTTCATCATCAATTAGAGTAGAGTGCGCAAATTTTTCTCCCCCATGAGCCACTCTATGACCAACTGCTTTAATTTCATCCATATCTTCTAATACACCGTGTTCATCAGAAAGAAGTGTCTCAATTAATAATTCTATTCCTTCTTTATGAGTTGGTATTTCATGCTCAATTTTAATATCTGTACCTTCTTTTGTTTCATATTTCAAAAATGAATTTTCAATACCAATTCTTTCAATAATTCCCTCAGCTAAAACATCTTCATCTCTCATATCAAATAATTTATATTTTAAAGATGAACTTCCACAGTTAATAACAAAAATTTTCATTAACATCACTCTCCGGTTGCTTTTATTTGATTAAGATTTATTCCCCTGCTCAATTCTAAAATGCATAATTAAATTCTTAAAATTGGTTTAAAAAGGAGACTGCTGGTTTGGACTCCAGCAGTCTTTTATTTATAATGACAAAACTAAATAGCTATTTTTTACTTTTCTCCACACTTAACTAGAAGCTTTTCCCAGCGGTGGTCTACTTCTGCCTGAATTTCTTCTATCATATCTTTTTTCTCTGCTTTTGTTACATGCTTGAAGCGCCCCTGTGCTTTTAGGAATTCTTCAATAGGCAGCTTTTTCTTCGGCTTGTAGTTTAATCTCCACTCACCGTTTTCGATCTCATACATTGGCCAATAACATGTCTCTACTGCAAGCTTACAAAGTTCCATCAGCTTTTCTGGTGGATATCTCCAACCTCTTGGACATGGTGCCATTACATTTAAGAAGGTTGCTCCTTCTGTATAGATCGCTTTTTTAGCTTTTGTATGCAGATCTTTTAAGTTACCAATGAATGTAGTTTGTGCTACATATGGTAAGTTGTGATCTGCCATAATTGCTGTCATATCTTTTCTGAATTCGGACTTTCCTCTTCCTTTTTTACCTACTGGTGTTGTTGTTGTATCTGCATAGCGTGGTGTTGCTGATGATCTCTGAATTCCTGTGTTCATATAGGCTCCATTATCATAACAAACATATGTCATATCATGGTTTCTTTCCATTGCTCCTGATAGTGACTGGAATCCGATATCATATGTTCCTCCATCTCCACCAAAGGCTATGAACTTGTAATTTGTATCTTTATCTATTTTTCCCTGCTTTTTTAGGGATTGATATGCTGCTTCGGCTCCACTTGTTGTAGCTGCTGCATTTTCAAATGCATTATGAATAAATGAATCTCTCCAAGATGTATATGGATACATGAATGTTGATACCTCTAAACATCCTGTTGCACATCCAATTACTGCTTCATCATCTTCTTCTAATGCTCTAAGCACTGTTCTTACTGCTACTGGGGCTCCACAACCTGCACACATTCTGTGTCCACCTGTAAATCTTTCTTCTTTATTTAATTCTTCTTTGAATTTATATTTCATTTCTGTTGTCACTTGCCTTTCACCTCCTGATATTTATTATTCTCTTAAGCTTAAGTAACGGTATCTTTCTCCTACTTCTCCTGTTTCTTCTATTTCCATCAGATCATTAAATACACTTTCTATTGACTCTATTGTTACATCTCTTCCTCCGAGTCCATACATGTAGCTTATGATTTCTGGTCTTGTAGTTTCTGGATACAGTGCTGCTGCTGTTTCGTGATATACAGGTCCTCCTGATGTTGAGAAGGTTTCTGATCTATCCATTGCTGCAACATATTTTACATCCTTTAATAATTCTACTAATCTATCTCTATTAAAGGGACGGAATACTCTTATCTTTAAGAGTCCTACTTTCTTTCCTTCAGCTCTCATCTTATCTATTGTTTCTTTTGCTGTTCCTGCTGCTGAGTTGATTAAGACTAATGCATAATCAGCGTCTTCTAACTCATATGTTTCAAAGAATCCGTATTCTCTACCTGTCATTTCTTTGTATTCTGCAGCTACTTCTTCTATTACTTTCTTAGCGTTTTCCATAGCTCTGTTCTGCTGATACTTATGTTCCATATAGTAATCTGCTGTATCATAGGGACCAATTGCTATTGCATTTTCTTTGTTGATTAAGTGTTCATCTGCATTATAGGTTCCTACAAATTCTTTCACGTCTTCATCTTCTTCAAGCTGTATATTTTCTATAGCATGACTTGTGATAAATCCATCCTGACAGACCATTACTGGCAGCTGTACATCTTTGTGCTCTCCAATTCGTACTGCCTGAATTAAGTTATCATATGCTTCCTGATTATCTTCTGAATAAAGCTGGATCCAGCCTGCATCTCTTGCTCCCATTGAATCACTGTGGTCTGCATTGATGTTAATTGGGCCTGATAAAGCTCTATTTACTACTGATAAAATTATTGGTAGTCTTGATGATGATGCTATATATAATTCTTCTACCATTAAAGCAAGTCCATTAGCAGATGTTGCTGTTACTGTTCTTGCTCCTGCAGCCTGTGATCCGATACAGGCTGACATTGCACTGTGCTCAGATTCTACTGGTACAAATTCTGTATCTACTCTTCCATCTGATACATATTTAGAAAAATACTGTGGTATTTCTGTTGATGGTGTTATTGGAAATGCAGCCATTACATCTGGATTCATCTGGCGTAATGCTGTTGCTGCTGCTTCATTTCCTGATAGTTTTTCTCTAATACTCATTTGATCTCTCCCTCCTTATTCATCTTGTCCTTCTGGAATCATTTCTATTGCATCTACAGGACATACTTCTGCACAAATTGCGCATCCTTTACAGTGATCATAATCAAATTCCAATCTTTTTCCGTCTTTTACTGGAATTGATGTGTCAGGACATACTGGTGCACAAAGCAGACACTGTATACATTTATCTTCTTTAAAGATTGGCTTGTTTACTCTCCAGTCACCTGTGTTAAAGTTTTCTGCATTTCCTGCTGTATGAATTGTTCCTCCAGCTGTAAGCTCTTTCCAGGTCATTGTTTCATTCATTTCTTTAGCCATGTGCGTTCACCTCTTTTAACGCTTTTTTTACTGCTGCTACGTTACCATCTATTACCTCTGGCTTAGAAGCAAACTTCTTTTTAAATAATTTTTCCATTTCAGTTACAAAATCTTCTTCATCCATAATTCCTGCAACTTTTACCAGTGCTGAAAGCATTGGTGTATTAGGAAAATATCTACCTATTGTAGCCATTGAAATCTCTCTTGCGTCTACAGTAAATAGGTCTCCTTTATATCCTTTAAGTTTCTTTCTGATCTTTTCTCCATCTTTAGCTGTATTAACAACTATTGCTCCCTCTTCTTTCAAACCTGCTGTAACATTTACACTTTCTAAAAGTGTCTCATCTACTACTACAACATAATCTGGTTTGTAGATATTGGAGTGTACTCTTATTTTGTCATCGCTTATTCTGTTGTATGCTGTGATTGGAGCTCCCATTCTTTCTGGTCCGTACTCTGGGAAACCCTGTACATATTTGCCGGTAGAAAATGCCGCGTCTGCTAAAAGCAGAGAAGCTGTCTTAGCTCCCTGGCCGCCTCTACCATGCCATCTGATCTGCATCATATCTCTTACACTTCCTTTCTGGGGTTGTTTAAAATTTATCCTTCACCTATATTATTATGCATATTCTATGCCGAAACTTAAAATAATTTAAAATAATTTAATTTTTCCTATTATTTTTTGTTTTTGTTTTAATTCAAGACTGATATTGATGTTTTAAATAATAATTGGATAAAGATAGTTCTATTTTTAAATTATTTTTTATCTTTTCTTTAAAATTAACTCTATTTTTTATAACTAAGTAAATAATAGTTTACACCTAAATAAAATAGAGAAAATAGGTGAATAATAGAGTTAATAGCTTTTTATTGAATAAAATATTCTAAAGTTATGTAAACATAAATTGCCGTTGTTAAATTATTTTTACTTGTCTGAAATATAAATCTTTTATTTTTCTATACAGTATAAGTTATTATCAAATTTTATCAAATAATTTTTTAAATCATCTATAACACTTAGCTCATCTTCCTGATTTATCAGTACTCTTTCAAAAAAATCGGCTATTTTTTTCATATCTTTTTCTTTCATACCTCTGCGGGTTATTTCCGCTGTTCCAATTCTAATTTCACGATCTGGACCTCCAAAATCATCAGAGCTTAGGATCTGGCTTTTTTCTAGCATTCTTGCAGCTTTATAGCTGCCACCAAACTCACTAACATCCATTAAGATTAAATGACTTTCGGTGAATCCTCTTTCTTTAGCAAGTACATTAAAACCTTTGTTATCAAGCTCTTCAGCAAGAGCTTTAGAGTTTTGGATTATTTGTTTGCCGTACTTATCTCCAAATTTTTTCATCTCCAAAATAGCTGCAGCAAGAGCGGGCAATCGATTAATATGATGACTGGTGACGAGGCTTGGTATGACTTCATTTACCTTAAGCATAATCTCTTTTGAATTAGAAAGAATAATACCTCCTTGGGGACCAGGGAATGATTTATGAGTACTGCAAAATACCGCATCAGCTCCCTGTTCTAAAGGATTTGGGAAAACTCCTCCTGCAATTAAACCACTGATATGAGAGGAATCATGGATTAAATATGCTCCAACGTCATTTGCTGCTTCAGCTATCTTTTCAACAGCTTCCGGGAAGAGCATACCAGAGCTTCCAAGGATAATTAATTTAGGCTTTTTTTCTTCTATTTTTTTAATAAATTTTGCAGTGTCTATAGTTTGATTCTCTTTATATGGTATAGCTTCGACATTAAACACTCTATCAAAATGTCCTACTGTATCTGCCATTGGTTCAATCAAACCATGACCCCAGTTTTCTAATACAACTTCCATAATTAAATCATCAGGATCAGTTAAAGCTAAAACTGTCGCAACTCCAGCAATATGGCCCCCAATTGGTCGCAAATCACAATATTTGGCCTTAAATATATCTTTAACAAGATCTTGAGTTTTAGTTTCAATTTCTTTTATGTATTTATTACCTGTGTACTCGCGTTCTTCTCCCTCTAAACCCTCATAACAGCCATATCTTCCAACTAAATCAGATTTTAGATATTCGCCAATGACAGGATTTATGTAATTTTCTGAAGCAATTAAATTAAGACAATTATTTCTATAATTATTATGTTTGTCCAGCAATTCATCAATTTCTTTTAAAGAATTAAATATATTAATCACCTTCTCTTTTTAAAATAATAATTATATTTTATTTTACAGCGATAAGTGAAATTTCAACTGCTACACCTTTTGGTAAACTTCCGACTGCTACACAGGCTCTTGCTGGCTGTTCTTCGGTAAAATATTCTGCATAAACACTATTAACTGCAGCAAAATCATTGATATCATCAAGGAAGATCTCTGTTTTAACAACATCTTTAAAGCTACAATCGGCTGCTGCTAAAACGGCTTTAAGGTTTTTTAAAACTCTCCCTGCCTGCTCCTCAACTCCACCATCTATAATTTCTTGAGTTTCTGGATCGATAGCAATCTGTCCAGATAAATAAACTGTATTACCTGCCTTAACCGCCTGTGAATATGCACCTACTGCTGCTGGTGCCTGCTCTGTATGAATAATTTCTTTTGCCATTTTATATTCCTCCTATTTTTTAGTTATTAAGTCCAATTCAATTTCTTTTAAAAATATTAATTTTAAGTCAAAAAATAGACTGCTGGTGTGGCTCCAGCAGTCTTTTATTTATAATAACAAAACTTTTTATTACATTTTGTTATAATTTTTTATTACAAAATGTAATAATTATAACACTTTGTTTTTTGAAAAATTTAAGTAGAAAATATCTATTTTTATTAGATTTATGTTTAAACTATTTTTTACTTTTCTCCACACTTAACTAGAAGCTTTTCCCAGCGGTGGTCTACTTCTGCCTGAATTTCTTCTATCATATCTTTTTTCTCTGCTTTTGTTACATGCTTGAAGCGTCCCTGTGCTTTTAGGAATTCTTCAATAGGCAGCTTTTTCTTCGGCTTGTAGTTTAATCTCCACTCACCGTTTTCGATCTCATACATTGGCCAATAACATGTCTCTACTGCAAGCTTACAAAGTTCCATCAGCTTTTCTGGTGGATATCTCCAACCTCTTGGACATGGTGCCATTACATTTAAGAAGGTTGCTCCTTCTGTATAGATCGCTTTTTTAGCTTTTGTATGCAGATCTTTTAAGTTACCAATGAATGTAGTTTGTGCTACATATGGTAAGTTGTGATCTGCCATAATTGCTGTCATATCTTTTCTGAATTCGGACTTTCCTCTTCCTTTTTTACCTACTGGTGTTGTTGTTGTATCTGCATAGCGTGGTGTTGCTGATGATCTCTGAATTCCTGTGTTCATATAGGCTCCATTATCATAACAAACATATGTCATATCATGGTTTCTTTCCATTGCTCCTGATAGTGACTGGAATCCGATATCATATGTTCCTCCATCTCCACCAAAGGCTATGAACTTGTAATTTGTATCTTTATCTATTTTTCCCTGCTTTTTTAGGGATTGATATGCTGCTTCGGCTCCACTTGTTGTAGCTGCTGCATTTTCAAATGCATTATGAATAAATGAATCTCTCCAAGATGTATATGGATACATGAATGTTGATACCTCTAAACATCCTGTTGCACATCCAATTACTGCTTCATCATCTTCTTCTAATGCTCTAAGCACTGTTCTTACTGCTACTGGGGCTCCACAACCTGCACACATTCTGTGTCCACCTGTAAATCTTTCTTCTTTATTTAATTCTTCTTTGAATTTATATTTCATTTCTGTTGTCACTTGCCTTTCACCTCCTGATATTTATTATTCTCTTAAGCTTAAGTAACGGTATCTTTCTCCTACTTCTCCTGTTTCTTCTATTTCCATCAGATCATTAAATACACTTTCTATTGACTCTATTGTTACATCTCTTCCTCCGAGTCCATACATGTAGCTTATGATTTCTGGTCTTGTAGTTTCTGGATACAGTGCTGCTGCTGTTTCGTGATATACAGGTCCTCCTGATGTTGAGAAGGTTTCTGATCTATCCATTGCTGCAACATATTTTACATCCTTTAATAATTCTACTAATCTATCTCTATTAAAGGGACGGAATACTCTTATCTTTAAGAGTCCTACTTTCTTTCCTTCAGCTCTCATCTTATCTATTGTTTCTTTTGCTGTTCCTGCTGCTGAGTTGATTAAGACTAATGCATAATCAGCGTCTTCTAACTCATATGTTTCAAAGAATCCGTATTCTCTACCTGTCATTTCTTTGTATTCTGCAGCTACTTCTTCTATTACTTTCTTAGCGTTTTCCATAGCTCTGTTCTGCTGATACTTATGTTCCATATAGTAATCTGCTGTATCATAGGGACCAATTGCTATTGCATTTTCTTTGTTGATTAAGTGTTCATCTGCATTATAGGTTCCTACAAATTCTTTCACGTCTTCATCTTCTTCAAGCTGTATATTTTCTATAGCATGACTTGTGATAAATCCATCCTGACAGACCATTACTGGCAGCTGTACATCTTTGTGCTCTCCAATTCGTACTGCCTGAATTAAGTTATCATATGCTTCCTGATTATCTTCTGAATAAAGCTGGATCCAGCCTGCATCTCTTGCTCCCATTGAATCACTGTGGTCTGCATTGATGTTAATTGGGCCTGATAAAGCTCTATTTACTACTGATAAAATTATTGGTAGTCTTGATGATGATGCTATATATAATTCTTCTACCATTAAAGCAAGTCCATTAGCAGATGTTGCTGTTACTGTTCTTGCTCCTGCAGCCTGTGATCCGATACAGGCTGACATTGCACTGTGCTCAGATTCTACTGGTACAAATTCTGTATCTACTCTTCCATCTGATACATATTTAGAAAAATACTGTGGTATTTCTGTTGATGGTGTTATTGGAAATGCAGCCATTACATCTGGATTCATCTGGCGTAATGCTGTTGCTGCTGCTTCATTTCCTGATAGTTTTTCTCTAATACTCATTTGATCTCTCCCTCCTTATTCATCTTGTCCTTCTGGAATCATTTCTATTGCATCTACAGGACATACTTCTGCACAAATTGCGCATCCTTTACAGTGATCATAATCAAATTCCAATCTTTTTCCGTCTTTTACTGGAATTGATGTGTCAGGACATACTGGTGCACAAAGCAGACACTGTATACATTTATCTTCTTTAAAGATTGGCTTGTTTACTCTCCAGTCACCTGTGTTAAAGTTTTCTGCATTTCCTGCTGTATGAATTGTTCCTCCAGCTGTAAGCTCTTTCCAGGTCATTGTTTCATTCATTTCTTTAGCCATGTGCGTTCACCTCTTTTAACGCTTTTTTTACTGCTGCTACGTTACCATCTATTACCTCTGGCTTAGAAGCAAACTTCTTTTTAAATAATTTTTCCATTTCAGTTACAAAATCTTCTTCATCCATAATTCCTGCAACTTTTACCAGTGCTGAAAGCATTGGTGTATTAGGAAAATATCTACCTATTGTAGCCATTGAAATCTCTCTTGCGTCTACAGTAAATAGGTCTCCTTTATATCCTTTAAGTTTCTTTCTGATCTTTTCTCCATCTTTAGCTGTATTAACAACTATTGCTCCCTCTTCTTTCAAACCTGCTGTAACATTTACACTTTCTAAAAGTGTCTCATCTACTACTACAACATAATCTGGTTTGTAGATATTGGAGTGTACTCTTATTTTGTCATCGCTTATTCTGTTGTATGCTGTGATTGGAGCTCCCATTCTTTCTGGTCCGTACTCTGGGAAACCCTGTACATATTTGCCGGTAGAAAATGCCGCGTCTGCTAAAAGCAG
>Ga0182234_10031_pt1 | contig 84313 bp, 74 predicted proteins | sample hydfratesGB_TM_A_FD_145595 | JGI IMG/M metagenome (GOLD analysis project Ga0182234, IMG submission 145595) | Subsurface microbial communities from deep shales in Ohio, USA - hydraulic fracturing test GB_TM_A | ecosystem: Environmental > Aquatic > Deep subsurface > Shale gas/oil reservoir >...
CCATTTAAATCAATTAGTATATCTATATTATACCATAGATTGAGCTAAATACGGGATTTGTGTTAAGTTTTCAAGGTGCAAATTTAAATATATTTATATCCTTTTGGCTTTTGACACCTATATCATATTATATAAATATACAAAAATATAAATCGTAGCATAACACATTTACAAGGAGAGGATAGGATGAAAAAAATAGTTCTAGTTTTAATTCTTTTAATGATATTTACATCGGCATGCACAGGCAGCAAATATGCAGATGAAGCCATACCAAAAGAAAAACAAGAAATAATAGTAGATATAACTGATATAGCTCATGAAAAAGCCGAAGAAAGAATGAAACAAAAAGGAAATGATGAGCTGCTTGTTATGGTAAGAGGTAGCTGCTGAGGTGAGAGAGCCTTTGGCATTGTTCTGGATGAACAACAAGCAACAGATCATTATATATATGAAGTTGAAGGAAAGTATGTCGCTATACCCAAAGGTAGCGAAGAATTTGTTAAATCCCTTGAAATAGATTATGAGAAAACAAAACTTTATGAGTCCCTAGTTATAAATACTAAGTATAAATAGACTTTAAAAGGCTATCAAAAATCATAAAAGAAGCTTTGTCCTTCTTTAGAAATTAGTTGAAATTTTGAAGAAGTTTCAATATCTAACCAATTTTGGTCTAGGGTTTTTAAATAAGATAAGGCATCTCTAAAATGCATAGGTATGATTACCTGTGCATTTATGTTATTTGCAAAATACTTTGCTGAAAGGTCGTAGTTTTCTTCAAGCCTAGGATCAACAGGAATGAAAGCAATATCTATATTTTTCCCTAATAACTTATCGATTTCTTTTTTATACGATACTTCTTCGTGATACTGGGCATCTTCAGGATCACTTTTCCACTTCCACCAATTCAGGTCACCACTGTGAAAGATGGTCATACCATCAACATAAGTTAAAAAAGATACTCCCTTATCGGTTGAACCAAAAGTATCAATTTGTAATACTTTGTCTATGTGGTAGCTTTCATTTTTAACAACATAATCAGCATTTATATTTTTGGGTGCATTAATATCGTCATGAAGTATGTATCTCACATTATAATTCTGATTCCAATCGTATATTTTTTGAGTGTAGTGATCACCGTGGTTATGGGATACCATTACGTAAATATTTTTGCCCTTATGTTCTTCTAAACCTAAGGTGGTACTGCTAGTATAATAATCAATTATAATAAAAGAACTTTTAGTTTCAATGGTAAATCCGCTATTAAACAAATATGTCACCTTGCATTGTTTTTCATCAAGTTTCATAATGGACACCTCCTGTGTTAATTATAGTAATTTTTAATATAATGGTCAAAATTTATTTTTCAAGACATGGAAAAGGTTTTTATATTTGTTATAATGTAATTATGTTACATAATTAACAAAAATCTATCCTAAATTATAATATTTTAAAATATATATTTATTAATACCTTATCTTAATGACAAGCCACAAAAATTATAAATCCCATAGGAATTACTTAATATAAAAATTAAATTGAAATTCCTAAACTTAATGATGAAAAAAAGTTGTAGAACACGACTTTCCCCAGTATCTTGATCATGTTTAATCTTGCAAATCTCCTCATATGATGTTGAGAGCTATAGCAAAAGCTTAATATCCTGAAATTAAAGATGTAAAACCTTAAAATATATTTGTTGTATCTGTTATGCCTTGTACAGCAAAAAAATTTGAAATATCAAGACCAGAAATGATGAATAATGGATTGAAAAATGTAGACGCAGTACTTACAATGAGAGAACTTGCAAACATGATAAAAGAAGCAGGTATAGATTTTAAATCGGGATTTTATTTTTTAAAAATATAATATATAATATGATTTAAATATTAAGAAAAGGATGATTAATTTGAAGATAGTCTGCATAGGAGATAGTTTAACTTACGGATATAGAGTTAGAAGATCAAAAACCTGGATAAATTTAGCACAAGAAGAATTAAATATAAAAATAGAAAATAAAGGTATAAGTGGGGATACCACTGGAGGAATGCTAGCAAGATTTAGAGAAGACGTCATCTCTAAAAAACCTAAAATTGTTTTCATTATGGGGGGCACTAATGATATAATAACAGGAGCTGATTTAGGAGTACCTCAATCTAATATTATGGCTATGGTACATCAAGCAAGGGGTAATATGATTAAACCTATTGTCGGATTGCCAACAAAAATTGACGTAGAAAATGTAGTTGAAGAGTGGTCAATATTTGCAGACTATAAAGAAGTATCAAAACAAGTTGATAATTACAATAAGTGGTTAAAAAGATTTTCTAAGGCCTTTAAAATTGATTACATAGATTTTAATAAGAAAATAAACGACTTATCCAAGGATGAAATGAATCAAATATATTTAGATGGACTTCATTTTAACAATAAAGGACATGAGCTTATGGCAATGGTATTCATTGAAAATATTAAGAAACATATTTAATTAAATGTAATAAATTCTCTCTTAAGTATATCATTAGATTATATGGGTATATATTTCATACATCGTAGAATGCTATTCTGTAAGAAATCAGATGGGAGAGATGTAAAATGGTTATATTAAAGAAAGAATATATAAATATACTTATTATAATTGTAATTATAGGATATTTAGTTTTTGCAAGTATGAATAATGATAGCAAATTAGAATCGGAGTCCTTAGAAGGAGAAGAAATAAATCAAGAAATGAGAAAGGAAGTAGAAGTTATGCCTAATTATAAAAACAGTAAATTTAAAGAAATATATCTTGCAGGAGGTTGTTTTTGGGGGGTAGAAGCTTACTTTGATAAGATACTGGGAATTGAGTATACAGAAGTAGGATATGCTAATGGAGAAACTGAAGATACTAGTTATCAAGAAATAGATTCTACGGGACATGCAGAAACCGTAAGAGTAGTATATGACCCTAAAGTTGTAGAACTGGAAGAGATTTTAGAATATTATTTTAAAATTATTGACCCTACTATCTTAAATAGACAGGGAAATGACATAGGAACACAATACAGGACAGGTATTTTCTATAAAAATGAAGATGATGAAAAAGTAATCAATAACTTTATAGAAAGTATCAAGTCAGACTATGATAGTGAAATAGTTACTGAAGTAGAACCTTTAGGGAATTTTGTTATAGGTGAAGAATACCATCAGGATTACTTAGAAAAAAATCCAAACGGTTACTGTCATATAAACTTAAACGACATACCCAATAGAAAACCTGAAATAAACCCGAGAGATTATGAAAAACCTTCTGATGAAGAAATAAAGGAAAAGTTAACAGAGAAACAGTATGAAATTACCCAAGGTAAAGGTACTGAACCGCCATTTAAAAACGAATATAATGATAATAAAGCAAAAGGGATATATGTAGATATTGTAACAGGACAGCCTTTATTTAGCTCTAGAGATAAATATGATTCAGGAAGTGGATGGCCAAGTTTTACAAAGCCTATTGATAAAGGGTTATTGCGATACTTGGAAGATAAATCCATAGGAATGGAAAGGATAGAAGTTTTAAGTATTAGTGGAGATACTCATTTGGGACATGTATTTAATGATGGTCCAGAAGATGAAGGAGGCTTAAGATACTGTATGAACAGCGGTTCTTTAAGATTTATACCTTTAGAAAAAATGGATGAGGAAGGATACGGAGATTTAAAAGTATACGTAGAATAATTAAAAGGCTAGGCTTTAAACCTAGCCTTAATTTATGCACTTTCATAAGAAATATCAGCAATAGGAGTATTCATATACAAGAGTAATTTTTGGCTGCATTTGTCATCGGTGGTGGACCGCACATATAAATTTTATTGTCTGTTAGATCAATCTTTTTTGATACTTCAGTGACAAATCCTTTTTCACATTGGTATTCATCATCAAAAGCTACTACTTTAATATAGTTGAATTTATCTGACTTTTCTTCATATTTTTTGAATTCTTCATCAAATATAAAATCATATTTTTTGTTTGCTCCGTAAAGCAAAGTAAAATTTTCAATATTTGTGTTCTTTTCGACTAAGCATTTTACTATAGCTCTAAAAGGTGTAATAACTATACCATCTACTACAGTAACCATGAGATAAATTGCTATAAATATAAAACCTAACTTTTCCCAAAATATCATGCTTCCTCATAATCCAGAAACTTTAATAATCTTTCTACCTAAATTAAAGGAAAAATATAAAAAAAATAATACCAAGAGCTTTTGATTTAAAGAATGACGGTATTTTTTTATTATTGGTAATTGGATATAAGAGTGAATTAAATAAACTACCATGGGGGCAATTATTTCCGCACCAGTATCTTCCTTTAAAAAATGAAACTGTGGTTAATCCAACTATTACCTACAAAACTAACAGACCAACCATATGGAACCATAATTCTCCAATAGCTGCTGTTAAGGTAAATATCCAAGCATATTTACGCCATGGAGAAAAATCCTATTTGTTTTAATGTAAAAATCTGACATATTTCGATAACCTCCTGTTGTTTTTGCCGTATACCAAGTAGGGGTATAGTTTGAAATTATAAAATGTCCACCCTAAGATGTCAATGTGTAAATTTATTTAGTAGAGTATAAAATATTTCTGTTATATTTACTCAAATTCTGTTATAATGAAAAGTCGCTTATTTAGAAGAAAAGTATTTTAAATAATATAGATAAAAAATTAATGAATTAAATGGAAGGAAGTAAATATTTAAATGGAAAAAATCAAATTTTCGCAGTTACAAGTATCAAAAGAAGTTTTACAAGGTGTTGAGGATATGGGATTTGAAGAAGCTACAGCAATTCAAACAAAAAGTATACCTCTTATAATGGAAGGAAAAGATGTCATAGGTCATTCCCAAACAGGAACTGGAAAGACAGCAGCCTTTGGAATACCAGCATTGGAATCTATAGACAAAGATATAGAAAATATACAGGTCCTTGTATTATGTCCTACCAGAGAATTAGCAGTACAAGCTAGTGATGAAATCAATAAATACGGTAAGTACAAAAAAGGAATTAAAGCAATGCCTATTTATGGTGGACAACCAATAATTAGACAGATAAAAGCTCTCAAGAAAAGACCTCAGATAATAGTAGGTACTCCAGGAAGAGTTATGGATCATATGAGAAGACACACATTAAAAATGGAATATATAAAAATGGTTGTATTAGATGAAGCAGATGAAATGCTTAATATGGGCTTCAGAGAAGACATAGAAACTATACTTAAAGATGTACCTAAAGATAGACAAACTATTTTATTTTCAGCAACCATGTCAAAAGAAATTCTTAAACTAACAAAAAAATATCAAAATAATCCTGAATTAGTTAAGGTAGTGCATAAAAAACTGACAGTACCTAGTGTTGAACAGTATTATCTTGAAGTTAATAATAATATTAAATTAGATGTCTTAAGCAGACTTATTGATATGCACAACCCTAAACTAGCTTTGGTATTTTGCAATACAAAGAGAAAAGTTGATGAACTAGTAGGTCAAATGCAATCTAGAGGTTATTCTGCTGAAGGTCTTCATGGCGATATGAGACAGGCTACAAGAACAAGAGTTATGGATGCATTTAGAAAGGGAGTAGTAGACATACTTATAGCAACAGATGTTGCAGCTAGGGGAATTGATGTTGATGATGTGGAAGCAGTATTTAACTTTGATGTACCTCAAGATGAAGAATATTACGTACATAGAATTGGTAGAACAGGAAGAGTTGGTAGAGTAGGCAAAGCTTTTACTTTTGTATCTGGAAGAAAAGAAATATATTCTTTAAAAGGAATACAGAAATATACTAATACTAAGATTCATCCTCAACAGATTCCTACTGCTAAAGATATAGAAGAAGTAAGAATACAAGATTTTAAAAAAGAAGTAAAAAAAGTAATAAAAAAAGAAGAACTAAGAAAGTATATAGAGATAGTTGACCAACTAATGAGTGAAGATGTTACATCAATTGATGTTGCTGCAGCTATGATAAAAATGTATGTAGATAAAGAAGAAGAAGTTAAAGAGCAAGAAGAATCTGATGTATTTGGAAATACAGGTGCTGAGCCGGGAATGGTTAGACTTTTTATTAATGTAGGTAAAAAGGATAAGGTAAGACCTGGAGATGTTGTTGGTGCTATAGCTGGAGAGACTAAGATGTCTGGTAAATTAATAGGAACTGTTGATATATACGATAAATATACCTTTGTAGAAGTTCCTAGAGAAAATGCTAGGGAAGTTCTTACTATTATGAGAAATAATCAGATAAAAGGAAGACCGATAGTAATAGAACCTGCTAAAGGAAAAAGATAAAAAAATAAATGTATATTTAAGCTTAAAAGTGGTATAATTCTAATAAGAAAGTTATTAACTTCACTAATTATATGGACGGAATAACTAATATTAATAAGGAGGATTGTATGGCGAAATTAAGTGTAATCGAAGGAATCGGACCAGCTTATGAAGAAAAACTTAAAGAAGCTGGAGTAACTTCTATTGAAAACTTGTTGGAAGTGTGCACCAGTAAAAAGGGTAGAAAGGATTTAGCCGAGAAAGTGGATCTTTCAGAGAAGCTAATTCTTAAGTGGGCAAATCATGCAGATTTAATGAGAATTAAAGGTGTTGGTGGAGAGTATGCTGAGCTTTTAGAAGCTTCTGGTGTTGACACTATACCTGAATTAGCCCAGAGAAATCCTGAAAATCTTTATAAAAAAATGGTAGAAGTAAATGAAGAAAAAGAATTAGTTAGAAAATTACCTACTGAAAAACAAATACAAAAATGGGTAAAAGAAGCGGATTCTTTACCGAGAGTACTAAATTATTAAAAACATAATTAAGGGCCACGGAATTATAATTTCGTGGTTTTTTAAACTAAACTAATATAATTGGTTTATATTACTGATTATTGTATGAGAGGAGCATGAATTTGATAAAAATAATTGCCGATTCTACCTGCGATTTAAGTGATGAAATACTAAATGAGTATAATATTTCTACAGTACCTCTAAATATTATGATAGATGAAAAGAGTATGAGCCACGGCAGCGGTTATCTTATTTTGAAGAGTGCTTTACTAAGAGAAAAGGGAGCTACATACAGTGAATTGATAGACTTTAATGAAACATATAAAACTAATGTTAAACACTTTCTCTCAGTAGATGATCTAAATAATCTTATAAAAAGTGGTAGGTTAACTAATGTTAGTGCTATGATAGGAAAATTACTAAAAGTTAAACCAATAATGTCTATGAGAAATGGTAAAGGGGCTATAGTAGCAAAGGTAAGAGGTACGAAAAAGGTATATGAACATTACATAAATGAATTCCAAAAAAGAGTGGATAAAGAACTAACAGATTTTATAATTATAGGATATACATCAGACTTATCTTATGCTGAAGGACTAAAGAGAAAATTAATAGGGGAAACAGGTTTTCTAGGAACTATATATATTTTGCAAATGGGTGTTTCCGTTGGGACTCATGTCGGCTTGAAGGGATTATCTATGTTTTTTGTTGAAAAAGGTCACCGACACGATGGACTAATATATAATCAAATGAGTCAGCTTTTAGAGAAAAAAGATAAAATATTGAAGATGGTTAAAAGAATACAAGGTTAAATTGAACAAAAATATGGGTATATGACAATAAAATTTGCTATTTTTGTTCATTTTTTTTTTATTTAATGTTATAATAAAATCCAATAAACATTTCTCGTTAAATTCATATCAACAAAATAAATGAATACACTCTGTATTCAAATGTTCAAAATCCGAAATTATAGTTGAAAAAAATTATCAAATATAAGGTAAAATTAAAATATTAGTTTAAAATGACATTAGAAAGGAATGATGTGATGGAGTTCATCCCTGTACTATTTATTCTTATACCAGTAGTTGCATCTATGGTAGTATATTTAACTCACAACAAATATGGAAATTATATCGTGTTTTTTAGTCAGGGGATACTGACTTTTCTTGCAATTTATTTTTATAACATCAGCGATGGATTTAAAGATGCTGTTTACTTAAACTTAGGTCATTGGAATGAAACAGTTGGTATTGTATTAAAAAACGACAATTTATCTTTTGCATTTATTGTCCTAACTATTATTATGTGGTGGTCAACTATACTATACTGTTGGAAAATTCGAGGTCAAGATTCAAAGTTTATGTTTTTACTAATGTTTCTAGAGGGAGTATACCTCGGCATGCTTCAAACAAATGACATATTTAACTTATTTGTTTTTGTTGAACTTATTACTATAGTATCTACTATTCTTATACTTTATAAAAAGGATGGATTTTCTGTAAGAGCAGGACTTTATTATCTGCTTTTTAATAGTGTAGGCATACTATTTTACCTGCTCGGTATGGTTATGATATATAATTTAACAGGCACCTTAAATATAGATCTATTAAGGGAAAAGTTATCATTAATAGAAAATGTAAAATTTTTAACTGTAAGTTATATTTTTATTATGGCTGCAGTTGGTGTAAAATCAGCCTTTTTCCCAGTTTTCAACTGGCTTCCAAAGGCTCATAGTGCAGCACCATCATCTATATCTGCTTTATTGTCTGGATTGCTTGTGAAAGCTGGTATATATGTTTTTATTAGAATCAACCAGATGTATACTAATGTAAGTTTAGGTAATTTTTTCCTTGTCCTTGGTATATTTACTGCATTAGCAGGTGTATTATTTGCTTTAAGTCAAAAAGATATAAAACAAATATTAGCCTTCCATACTGTATCTCAGGTTGGGATAATGATGATGGGGTTGAATGCAATTGACCAATCAAAAGCTATAGGGGGATTACTACATATATTTAATCATGCTTTCTTTAAATCTCTTCTTTTCCTAGGAGCAGGAGTTATTATATCTAAGTATAATAAAAGGAGGGTAACGGATATAAGGGGGGTATTTAAAAAAATGCCTTTGATATCAATTTTCATGATAATAGGTATGTTATCAATTACTGGAGCCCCTATGTTTAACGGATATGTGAGTAAGTCTATAATAAAATATGGCTTAAAGGGCAATTTATTTGCCGAATATTCTCTTAAACTTATAAATTTAGGCACTATAATATCTTTCATAAAAATGTCTCAAATATTTTTTAAGGATAGTGAATACAGTAAAGAGATAAAAGTAGCTAAAAAAGAAAAAATTATTAGTGTTAAAATATCTTTGGCTATTCCAGCATTATTATGTGTGATAATGGGCATATTTTTTACACCAATAGTTTGGAGCATTTTTAATGTAGATGTTTCCTTTGTTCATCCTATGAATTTAACTAGCATAGTTGACTACTTAATTTATGTATTTGTAGGATTTATTTTATACAAGCTAATTATTGAAAAAGATTACAAGTTCATTAAGGTATTAAGACACACTAATATTTCTTTTAGTACATCAAATTATTTATTAATATTATATATATTTATAATGATGATATGGAAATGGTAGTTAAATAATAGGAGGATTTGAAATGAGAAAAGAAAAAGATAAAATTAATGCAATAATACTTGAGGTCACAAATCTTTTACTAGAGCTAGGAGGCAAAGATATTTGTATTCATGAGGAAGAGAAGGAAGATAAATACATAATTAAAATGTCTATATCCCATACAGATATTAGTAACGAAATAATTGAGAAATTAAATAAAACATTAAACTCTGATAATGTAGGAGAAGTAGAAGGTTACTACTGGGAACTTCTCGGTAAAGGAAGAAGTAGAGATAACCTTTATATTATTGGAAGTTTAATTGATAAAGCTGAGATAAGATATTTAAATGACGACGAACTCGAAATAATAATGCACAGGGAAAAGAGGTAGAGATGAGAAGATTTAAGAACAACTATAAACTTTTCATAGCATTAATGACCTTTTGGTTACTATTAAACATGACCTTAAGACCTCTAAATTTAATAGCAGGAGTTTTAATATGTCTTTTTGTAACTAAGTTTTCCGAAGGTATATTATATAATTACAGAGGGTTTATATTTAAGAGAATTAATATTAAAATAATGATTCCCTATACTTTTAATTTGATAAAAGAAATTTATGTGTCTTCTTTTAGTTATATTAAAAGAATAATTAAAAAAGACTGTCAACCCTTTATTACGGAGATTGAGTTGAGAGTTAAGGATCCTTTAATAATTGCTATAATATCAAATTCTATAACCTTAACTCCGGGAACAATAACTGTGAATGCAGATGGTAACAAATTAACAGTTTTATCTCTAAAAGATTGTAAAGAGGGTCCGGAAACTGTAAAAAAAGAAATACGAGAAAATTTTGAAAGTTACTTTTTGAAAGGATGAACAAAATGTTTATAATTATTACAATGTTTTTTTTAGCTGGGGCTATGCTGTTTTCATTAATAAGACTAATATTAGGTCCTACAACCTGGGATAGGTTGCTTGCCCTTAATTTAGTTTCTGCAAAAACTATTTTGCTGATTGCATTATACGCTGTTTATACAGAAAGACCTGTGCTTCTAGATATTTCCTTATCAGCTGGTATCATAGGTTTTTTAACCATAACTTTATTTGCAAAATTTATTTTAGCAGGGGGTAGATCTAAATGATAGGAAAGATATTATTAGTTGTTTCATGGATATATATATTCTTTGGTGTTTTAGGTATTTTTAGATTTTCCAATATGTACTCCAGATTATTGACAAGCAGTAAAATAGATACTGTAGCATCAATTACAGTTATGATTGCCTTAGTTTTCTATACTGGAATAAGTGAATATACAATAAAACTTCTACTGATTTTAGTGTTTTTATTGATAACTAGTCCTATTAGCAATCATATTATAGTTCGATCTGCTTATTTAAACGAAATACCTGTAAATCAGAAGGAGGTTAAAGGATGGAAATTATAACTTTAGCCAATTTTTTCCAAATACTTCTAATTATAATAACGGTAGCTTTAGTTGCCAGTAAAAATAATACAGTTATTGCTATACTTTTTTCTGTGTCTTCCTTGTTTATAGCCATACTTTTTTTCTTAAATAAGGCTCCGGACGTGGCTCTAGCAGAAATAGCAGTAGGAAGTGCTATAATGCCTTTAATACTAATTATGACTATATCAAAACAAAGAGAATATGTTGTTATAACCCATGTTAAAGATGATTTTTTTGATTCATTAACCGGTGAAGGAAGAAAAGTATTGGAAAATTTTGCAGACCACTATAATTTGAAACTGCAGATATATGATAGGGATATAGACAATATAAAGGGGATATTTAGAGAGAAAAATGTAGACTTAATAATCGATAGATCAGACGATAAAAAAACTTTCTACCTACGGGGAAAGAAAAGTAGCTTGCTTATTAATAAATTAGAAAACATGGCTAAAAATGTTGATAATATTGAGATTATAAAAGAGGAAGAGGTAGAAACTAATGATTAAAAAAATTACTTTGACAGCTATGTTATTGTTTATGTTAGTTGTTTTTTCTAGAAATATTTTATGGCTTGAAGATAATATTGATACAACTACGAAAGATTATTATACAGAAAATTCTTTATATGAAACTGGTTCCAAAAATATAGTAACCGGGATTTATTTAGATTATAGACTTTTTGATTCGATTTTTGAAACAAGTCTACTTCTTATTACAGTATCAGGTATTACTTTTATGTATAAGAAAGATGATCAGTCTATATAGAAAGGGTGTAAAAACATGAAAAACTCACAAATATTAGTATGTGTTAGTAGGATTTTATTTCCATTTATTTTAGTATTTGGATTTTATGTAATTGTTAACGGACATTTAACCCCTGGTGGAGGGTTTCAAGGTGGTGCTATTTTGGCAACAGCCATATTAATAACCCACTTTATTGTGCCCGATAGAATAAATATTATAGATGGCTTAGTAAGATTGGAAAAACATCTCTTTTTGTGGATTATAGTAGTAGGGTCTTTGAGTTTAATAACAAAAGGTACTTTTTTTACAAATCCATTACCATTATCGGCAGGAATCGGTTTTAAGAGAATTTTTCTAGTACTGTTGAATTTCCTAATAGGAAGTAAGGTAGCCATCGGTCTAGTAGCAATTTTTTCAAGTTTTATAGAAGAAGGAAGGAGTTAATATGAACCCAATACTATCCTTTGTAATTATATTAATAGGTTTATATGGAATTGTGACAAGTGAAAATATTATTAAATCAATAATTTGCTTTAGTATAATAGAAACTGCATTGATACTTTTATTTCTTAACTTAGGAAATGTAGGATTAGGAGATATACCGATAATTATTGAAAGTGTTTCTAATATGGTTGATCCATTGCCTCAAGCTCTTATGATAACAACAATAGTAATTGGTGCTTCCACTACAGCTTTAGCTTTAATGATTAGCATTAAAATCTTTCACTATTACGGGACACTAGAATGGGATGAATTATTAGAAAGGGAAGGTTAAAATAAGAAAAACTAATATAACATCCCCCTAATACTAACTACTTATTCATTATTTTCATAACTATCATGTTACTATGGAAACTATAATTATAAATAAAATATTAAAAATTCTTAAGAATAAAATTATTGAAAACGTTTCGAATTCATAATATATTAAGTATATGATATATTGATATTGTGTTTGTTACTAAAATGCAATTTTTAAATGGAAATCAACTGACAATTGTGATATAATTACCAAGAATCTATACAGGGGTTAGTATTTATTCAATCATGGATATAAATTCAAAGAGAATTTTTTATTAAATTCTCTTTGAATTATTATCAAATATATTAATAGGAGGAATTAAATGTTTAGGAAAATCACAGTTTTGCTACTAGTGATAGCAATGGTTTTTAGTTTAGCTGCATGTGGCGGATCAGAACCAGCAGAAGAACCAGCTGAAGGTAGCGAAGAACCAGCGGAAGGCGAAGAGCCAGCTGAAGGTGCAAATGAAAATTGGAAAATAGGTATAGCAACAGGTACTGTTTCTCAAAACGAGGAAGAATACAGAGCTGCTGAACAAGTACAAGAAAAGTACGGTGAAGAGCATGTAATTATTCAAACTTATCCTGACAAATTTATGGATGAGCAGGAAACAGTTATAGCTAATATAGTAGGTATGGCATCAGATCCTGATGTAAAAGCTATTATAGCAGTTCAAGCTATCCCTGGAACAGTTGCAGCATTTGAAAAAGTTAGAGAGATGAGAGGGGACGATATCTTACTTATTTCTGGAACAGTTGCAGAAGATCCAGCTATGGCAGCTTCAAGAAATGATTTTGCGCTACAAATAGATGAACTTGGAATGGGACCGGCATTAATCGAACAGATTAAAAAACAGGGAGCTGAAACTTTTATACACTATTCATTCCCAAGACATATGTCCTATGCATTATTAGCAGCTAGAAGAGACATCTGGAAAGAGTTATGTGCTGAAGAAGGAATAGAATTTGTAGAAGTTGATGCACCAGACCCAACAGGTGATGCTGGAGTATCTGGAGCTCAACAATTTATTCTTGAAGATGTTCCAAAACAAGTAGATAAATATGGCAAAGACACTGCATTTTTCTCAACAAACTGTTCGATGCAACCACCATTGATAAAAGCGGTATTTGATGCTAAAGCTATATATCCTCAACCATGCTGTCCATCACCTTATCACGGATTCCCATCTGCACTACAGATAGATATACCTGAAGACAAGCAGGGAGATACTGAATGGATGATAGAACAGATAAGAGAAGTAGCAGCTGAAGGAGATATGACAGGAAGAATGTCCACATGGCCTGTACCAATGGCAATGTCATTCCTAAGATCAGGAGCTGACTATGCTGTTAAGTGGATCAACGGTGAAGTTGATAGATTTGACCAGGAAGCGCTTGAACAAATAATGTATGAAGATACAGGTGTAGAAATGCAGTTTACTCCACTTGAGCAAGATGGTGTTGTATATGATAACTACATCATGGTACTAAGTGATTACGTAGACTTCTAAAAATTATTTCTAAAACATAAAATTATTTGATAGCAAGATTTTTAATCTTGCTATCAACTTGTTATGACTTATGGAGGGACAAGATGGACAACGAGTATATATTACAAATGAAAAATATTACCAAATCATATTACGGTAATACTGTACTTAAAAATGTCGATCTTTCAATAAAACCAGGAGAGATACACTGTTTAATGGGTGAAAATGGAGCAGGTAAATCTACATTGATGAATGTATTGTTTGGGATGAATGTAATACATTCAACTGGTGGTTTTGAAGGGGAGATATTTTTTGATGGAGAAAAAAGAGAGATAAAATCTTCATTTGATGCAATGAATCTTGGGATTGGTATGGTTCACCAGGAATTTATGCTTATTCCTGATTACAGCATAACAGAAAATATAAAATTAAATAGAGAAATTACAAAAGACAATTTCGTTAGTAGATTATTTGGACCGAGATTGAAAACAGTAGAATATGCAAAAATGGGTAGAGATGCAAGAAAAGCATTAGATAAAGTAGACATGAATATTGATGAATGGATTAGTGTAGCCGGATTACCTGTAGGACATATGCAGTTTATTGAAATAGCTAGGGAAATCGATAAAACTGGTATTAAGTTACTGGTTTTCGATGAACCAACAGCCGTGTTAACAGAAAGCGAAGCTGACAATTTATTAAGAATAATGAGAAGACTAGCAGATACAGGAATAGCTATACTATTTATAACACATAGATTAGATGAGGTTACTCAAGTTTCCGACAATATTACAGTTTTAAGAGATGGAGAACTTGTAGCTAAAAAGAAAACTTCAGAAACTACCAGTAGAGAAATTGCAGAATTAATGATTGGTAGAAAAGTAGAAATAACTGGTAAAGAAAAAAGAGATGTAGATAGAACTAAAGAACCTATATTAGAACTTAAAGATTTTAAGGTGAAAATGCCTGGAGAAGAAGTTAAGGGTATTGACCTCAAATTATATGAAGGAGAAATTCTTGGTATAGGTGGTCTTGCAGGATTAGGTAAGTTGGGAGTTGCCAACGGAATTATGGGACTTTATCCAACTTCAGGAGAGATTATATTAAGAGGAGAAAAGATTACTAATCCTATAACTAAAGAAATGCTTGAGAAGAAGATCGCATTCGTATCAGAAGATAGAAAAGCAGTTGGTCTAGTTATAGATGCTTCTATAGAATTAAATACAGTATTTACAGCTATGAATATTAACGGAGAGTATTTAAAAGACTATAAATTCTTTACTCTTAGAGACAAAAAAAAGATTCAAGAAAGAGCAGAAAAAATGATAAGAGAATTAGATATCAGGTGTACCAGTTCTAAGCAGATGGTAGGAAGTCTTAGCGGTGGAAATCAACAAAAAGTCTGTATTGCAAGAGCCCTTACACAGAATCCCGAGATAATCTTAGTATCAGAACCAACTAGAGGTATTGACATAGGTGCTAAAAAGATTGTTTTAGATTTACTTAGAAAATTAAATAGAGATTATAATATGACTATAATAATGACTTCTTCAGAACTTAACGAATTAAGAAGTATAGCAGATAGAATAGCTATAGTATCTGAAGGTAAGGTAGCAGGTATACTACAACCTGAAGACAGTGATGCTGACTTTGGATTGTTAATGGCTGGAAAATCCTTAGATGAAAATGGAAATGATGGGGGGGATCAAGATGGTAGCATTCATTAAAAATATTGGATTCCCAAGATTTATGATGTCGCTTTTACTTGTTGTTATACTTGTAACGGCAATCTTTGTAGGTATCCCAATAGGAATGGTTATGACTGACCTTATTCAAAGGGTAGGAATGTATGGAATAATTGTATTAGCAATGGTTCCTTCTATTCAATCCGGTACAGGACCAAACTTTGCAGTTACAATAGGTATAGTACTCGGACTTCTTGCAGCTACAACAGCAATAGAATTTGAACTGGTAGGTACAACAGCATTTATATTTGCAATATTAATGGCACTACCTCTTTCGGTAATAGTAGGAATACTATACGGGAAACTACTGAATGCCTGTAAAGGCGCTGAGATGACTATTGCAACTTACACTGGATTTTCTATAGTTCAGTTGATGTGTATAGGTTGGATAATACTACCTTTTACAAGTGATATAATGAGATGGCCTATAGGTCGAGGACTAAAGACTACATTTACATTAGAGGAAACCTTTAAGCACGTATTAGATAACTTCTTAAAGTTTAATATAGGAAATGTTGAAATACCAACAGGTTTGCTGCTTTTCTTCTTTTTAGCATGTTTTCTAGTTTACTCTTTTACACAAAGTAAAATGGGAACAGCTATACAGCTTGGTGGAATGAACAACAAATTTGCAGTTGCATCAGGGGTAAATATTGATAGAGGTAGAATTATAGCAAATGTTATCTCAACTTATTTAGGAGCTGTTGGTATTATTGTATATTCACAAAGTTTTGGATTTATACAGCTTTATACTGCACCACTTATGATGGCCTTTCCTGCAGTAGCAGCAGTTTTAATTGGTGGAGCAACGGCATCGAGAGCAAAAGTAAGCCACGTTATAATCGGGGTTATATTATTCCAAGGTGTTTTAACCAGTTCTATGCCAGTTTTGAATGAAATTATTCCATTCGGTAGTGTAGCAGAAATTTCAAGAATGGTTATCCAGAACGGAATAATCCTATATGCTCTTACAAAAGTGGATGGAGGACATTAAGATGGCAGATATAACAAAAGATAGAAAAAAAAGAAGTTTAAAAAGTGTATTAACAAAAAATGTAGTAACATTAATTTTTATATTCTTAACAGTAGCAGGAATTGCCCTTTCAAATTTACCGGTATTTTATCTTGCTAGTGAAATGTTAACAAGAATAACAAGAAATACTTTCCTAGTATTATCACTGATTATACCAATAACAGCAGGAATCGGTCTTAACTTTGGTATAATAGTAGGAGCTATGGCGGGACAGATAGCCTTGATTATAGCCCTATACTTTGGTTGGACAGGGTTAGGAGGTCTTTTACTAGCATGTGTTGTGGCAACTCCAATAGCAATTTTCTTTGGTTATTTAACAGGAGTACTTTTCAACAACACAAAAGGACAGGAGATGATTGCGGGATTGATAGTTGGTTTCTTTGCAAACGGTATTTATCAGTTTTTACTGCTTATTGTTGTTGGAGGAATCATACCTGTGAAGAAAGTACCTATGATTAAGCCAGACGGGGTTGGATTAAGAAATACTATAGCATTAGATACCAATTTCGGTGAAGTGGGATTAAAATATGCCTTTGATGATGTTTTTAAAGTTAATTTATTTCACTTCATGATGATAGTGGGTGCGGTAATCATAATTTACAGTCTAATAAGACTAATATTTAGAAATAAATTTCAAAATGTAACAAATCAAAAGAGTAAGATAACTTACATTATATATACAGTACTTGGAGCAATTTTAATAGGATTCGCTTATATAATTTTAACTGCATCGACAGGATCTTTCTTGTTTAGTGGTACAGATAGTTCAGCTATTCAGAGTTTGAATATGCTACAGACTATTCAAGTTCCAATTTTTACTCTGTTCCTTATATTCTTAATTGCAGTATTCAACATAGTAATAATGAAAACTAAGCTAGGCCAGGACTTTAAATCAATAGGTTTAAGTCAGCATATAGCTAGAGTTTCAGGTATAAATGTTGATAGAACAAGAATTATTGCAGTAATCATGTCAACGGTACTAGCAGCATGGGGTCAAATAATATTCTTGCAAAACGTTGGTACAATGAATACTTATGGAAGTCACATGCAGGTTGGATTGTTTGCTGTAGCAGCTATACTTATAGGTGGAGCGACAGTTAAAAATGCTAACATAGGCCATGGTATACTTGGAATAATACTTTTCCACGCTGTATTTATTGTATCTCCAACAGCAGGTAAAGAATTATTTGGAGATGCACAGTTAGGTGAATTCTTTAGAGCTTTCGTGGTTTACGGAGTTATAGGTGTTTCTCTTGCACTTCATGCTTGGAAAAACAGAAAAGGCTTAGAAGATCTAGGTCAGTAGCTTAAGTAATTAAAGTTGTTAAGAGACTTAGTCTCTTAACAATTTTTTTAATACAAATAAAGGAGAATTTTTTATGATAAATAAAAAGTATATGGATAAACTATGTAGCATTATGATGGAAAAAGAAATAGATGCTTTAATGATGGGGCCATCAACAGATTTAAAATTTTTACTTGGATATTCACCGCTACCTGATGAAAGATTTCAAAGTTTTGTACTTCTAAAAGAAAATGATTTTTTCTATATATCACCTCAACTTACAGCAGAAGAAATAGAAGAAAAAATAGATTCAGAACTAAAAATGTATACCTGGGGAGATCATGAAGGATTTGTTGGAAAGACTGTTAAAGCATTAAAAGAACATAATCTTGAAAGCAAAACTATTGGGATAAACAATGGAATATTAGGAATTAACTTCATCGATATTAAGAACAACTTTGATGGGAATTTTATTAATGGCCATAAAGTATTAGAAGAACTTAGAATAATCAAAGATAAAAATGAAATATCTTTAATGAGAAAAGCAGCAGAATTAGCGGATATAGTAATTGAAAGAACCATTGAATTTATTAAACCTGGAGTAACTGAAAAAGACATAAAAGAAAAGATAGAAGAATATTTTCTTGAAGAAGGAGCCGATGGATTATCCTTTACACCGATAGTCGCTTCAGGGAAAAACAACTCAAAACCACACTACGCAGAAGATAGTAGAGTAATTCAGGAAAAAGATATAATTATTTTAGATTTAGGATGTAAGTATAAAGGACTTTGTTCAGATATGTCCAGAACAGTATTTGTTGGTGGAGTAACAGAAGAAGAAAGAAAAGTATATGAAATAATAAGAGAGTCAAATGAAGCAGGAGAAAAAGCAGCTCAAATAGGGGTAACATCAGAAGAAGTTGATAATGCAGCTAGAGAAGTTATCAAGAAAGCAGGTTATGGGGACTATTTTATAAATAGAACAGGCCACGGTATAGGATACAGTGTTCATGAGGCGCCGGATATTGTTGGAGGAAGTAAAGTTAAATTAAAACCGGGTATGGCCTTTAGTATAGAACCGGGTATATATATTCCAAATAAATTTGGAATGAGAATAGAAGATATAGTAGTGATGACCGAAGATGGACCAGAAATTCTAAATAAGTTTAGTAAAGAGATAATAATAAAATAAAGCTAAAAATAATTTAAAAACATAACATATGTCAAAAAATTCGTCTAAAATAGACGAATTTTTTGACATTAAGTGGTAAAATATAGGTGTAATTACTGAGATTACTAGAAATAATATTGGCATAATAGTTGCAATAATATATAGTATAATAAGAATATAAAGTTAGGTGTTGTTAATGGAAAATAAAGGATTAATATACGATATTAAAAAATTTTCAATTCACGATGGTCCGGGAATAAGAACTACAGTTTTCTTAAAAGGATGTCCTTTAAACTGTATGTGGTGTCATAATCCGGAAAGTATAGATGGGAAAAAAGAATTTTTGTATAACGAAGATAATTGTGTTTTATGTGGAGAATGTGTAAGGGTATGTCCAGAAAATGCACTGAAAATTGAAGGACAAAAACTATTATTTGATAGAGAAAAATGTACTTTTTGCGGTGAATGCGAACTAGCATGCGTATATAGAGCTAGAGAGATAGTAGGAGAAGACTATACTATTTCTGAAATTATTAAAGAAATAGAAAAAGACAAGATAATCTACGAAGAATCCGGCGGAGGAGTTACTATTTCAGGAGGAGAACCTCTTAATCAAATTGATTTTCTTGAAGAATTATTAAGAAAATTAAAAGAGAAAAAACTTCACACAGCTGTTGATACAAGTGGATATTCTAAATGGGAAAATATAGAAAAAATATCATCCTATGTAGACTTATTCCTTTACGATTTTAAAGTATTTAATGATGAAAGACACGAGAGATTTATAGGTAAATCTAATACTTTGATATTAGAAAACCTAAAAAAACTTGATAAAATACACAACAATATTACTATAAGGATACCCCTTATAGTAGGGACTAAGGAAGATATTAATACTGATGATAAAAATATTGAAGAAGTTATAAGTTTTCTTAAAGATACAAATATAAAGAAGATAAGCTTGCTCCCTTATCATAACGGGGCTTTACATAAATATAAAAAACTAGGAATAGAATACAAAGATGATGAGATGAAAAGACCTAGCAAATCATTACAAGAAAATATAAAAGAAAAATTTGAAAAAGCAGGGTTTACAGTAAAAATCGGAGGATAAGGAGGATTTACAAATGAGAGGAAGCACTGAAAGAACCAGAAAATTACGACAGGTAAGTGTAACTACGGAACCGAAACTAAGCTTGGAAAGAGCAGAAATAGAAACTGAAGTATATCAGAAATATGCTGGTGTTAAAGAAATTCCTGTGTTAAGAGCTTTGGTATTTGAAGAATTTATGAAACGAAGAGAACTTTACATAGGTGAGGGAGAACTCATAGTCGGGGAGAAAGGTTTTGAACCTCAAACTGCTCCTACCTTTCCAGAATTATGCTGCCACACTCTTGAAGATTTTGACGTAATGGAGCAAAGAGATACAATAACATTTAAAGTTGCAGATGAGGATAGAAAAATTCACGAAGAAAAAATCATACCCTACTGGGAAAACAGATCTACAAGACAAAAATTACTAGACACTATGTCGAAAGAATGGAAAGATTGTTATGAAGCAGGGATTTTTACAGAATTTATGGAACAAAGAGCTCCAGGTCATACTGTAGCAGATGATAAAATTTATAAAAAAGGATTTAAAGACATTAAAAAAGAAGTTGAAACAGCTATAGAAAATCTTGATTTTATAAATGATAAAGAAGCTTACAAGAAGAAATCAGAACTAGAAGGAATGAAAATAGCCTGTGATGCTATAATAACTTACGGGAAAAGATATGCAGAAAAAGCAGAAAGACTTGCTGCCGAAGAGACAGATCCCCAAAAGAAAGAAGACCTACTTTCAATAGCAGAAAATTGTAAAGTTGTTCCTGAAAACAAACCTGAAACTTTTGCTCAGGCAGTTCAAATGTATTGGTTTGTGCATATTGGAGTAACTACAGAACTAAATACCTGGGATGCTTTTTCTCCTGGAAGACTAGATCAATATTTATATCCCTTTTACAGGAAGGAGATAGAAGCAGGTACATTAACTAAAGAAAAAGCGAAAGAAATTCTTGAATGTCTTTGGGTTAAATTTAATAATCAACCGGCACCTCCAAAGGTTGGAGTAACAATGCTGGAAAGTGCTACCTATACTGATTTTGCAAATATTAATACTGGTGGAATCAATCCTGAAACTGGTGAAGATGGGGTAAATGATGTATCTTATCTAATTCTAGATGTTATGGATGAAATGAAACTCCTTCAACCTAGTTCAAATGTTCAGGTTAGCATCAAAAACCCTAAGGAATTCATCAAAAGGGCATGTGAAGTATCTAGAGAAGGATGGGGTCAACCGGCTTTTTATAATACTGAAGAGTTAATAGAAGAACTTCTTCAGGCAGGAAAGGACATTAAGGATGCAAGATATGGAGGCTCAAGTGGATGTGTTGAAACTGGAGCTCAGGGTAGAGAAGCATATCCTTTGACAGGTTATTTTAATACGCCGAAAATTTTCGAATTAACCTTGAATAACGGATTTGACAAAAGGACTGGTAAACAATTGGGATTAAAGACGGGAGATCCAAGAGACTTTGAAACCTATGAAGAATTGTTTGATGCATATAAAAAGCAGTTAAAGCACTTTATAGACATAAAGATTGAAGGAAATAACAAGATAGAAAGAATATTTGCTGAACACATGCCTTCTCCATTTTTATCTACTGTTGTAGATGATTGTATAAAGAATGGGAAAGATTACAATGAAGGTGGAGCAAGATACAATACAAGATATATCCAAATAGTTGGTATAGGAACAATAACAGATGCATTAGTAGCGGTGAAGAAGAATATATATGAAGACAAGAGGTTTTCTATGGAAGAGTTATTGGAAGCACTTGACAATAACTTTAAAGGATATAGTAAAATTCGAAATATTGTTCTTAATTATACTCCTAAATACGGAAATGATAATGATTATGCTGACGATATAATGGTTGAGACCTTTAATACAGTAAACGATATGATTACTGGAAGACCTACTGTATTTGGAGGAACATACAGAATTGATATGCTGCCAACTACATGCCATGTTTACTTTGGAAAAGTTACCGGCGCTACTGCTAATGGAAGACTAGCAGAAAAACCTTTAACTGACGGGATATCTCCAGAAAAAGGAGCAGATAGAAATGGTCCGACAGCAGTTATAAAATCTGCATCTAAAATGGACCATATAAGAACTGGGGGTACTTTACTTAATCAGAAATTTACTCCTGATGTTTTGGAAGGCGAGGAAGGAATAAATAACTTTGCAGCATTTATTAGATCATATTTTAAAATGGGAGGTCATCATATTCAGTTTAATGTAATTCATAAAGATACACTACTTGATGCACAGGCAAACCCCGATGAATATAAGGATTTAATAGTAAGAGTTGCAGGGTACAGTGACCATTTCAATAATTTGGAAAAAGCACTGCAAGATGAGATTATTGAAAGGACAGAACAAAGTTTATAATAATTCCACCCATATAATATAATAAGAGGGATAATCATTAAAAGGATTATCCTTTTTATGTTATAATGTACTAAAGAAATCAACAAAGAGGTATGATATGAATTACGAAAAGATAATGGAAATTGTAGCAAATAATATAGATGATGGAATATTTATAGTTAATAAAGAAGGTCGAGTTGTATTCTACAATGAATCGGCCAACAATCAAGCTGGGGTAACTGTAGATAATGCTTTAGGTAAGCATATGCTGGAGATTTTCCCTAAACTTACAGAAGACACTAGCTCCCTATTGAGAGTGTTAAAAACTGGAGAACCAATTATTGGTGATATACTTAGCTACTACAATTCTAACCTAAAAAAAGTAACAATCCTGAGCACTACACTACCAATATATGAAAATGGTGACCTTGTTGGGGCTGTAGAAATAGCTAAGGATATGGGAATATATGGAGAGTTTAATGAAAAGATTAACAAGATTAAAGATAACAAAGGCATTAAATCTGAAAATAAAGAGATAAAATATAGTTTAGAAAGTATAATAGGCAATGGAGACAAGATAAAGGAAGTCAAAAAGAAAATTAAAAAAATAGCAAATAGTAATTCTCCGGTTATGGTAACTGGAGAGACCGGTACTGGAAAAGAACTAGTAGTTCAAAGTATTCATAATTACAGTGAAAGATGTAACAAACCTTTTATTGCACAAAACTGCGCTGCTATTCCTGTTACATTGTTGGAAAGTATACTCTTTGGTACTGCCGTAGGAAGTTTCACAGGATCTAAAGATTCCCCGGGACTTTTTGAATTAGCTGATGGAGGCACTCTGTTTTTAGATGAGATAAATTCTATGGATTTACCTCTACAGGCAAAACTTTTGAGAGTTATACAAGATGGTTGTGTAAGAAGAATTGGTGGTAAGGAAACCCGTATAGTTAATGTAAGAATAATTACAGCTATGAACATAACCCCTCAAAAAGCCCTTGAAGAAGGAAAATTGAGAGAAGATATGTTTTTTAGATTAAATGTTTTAAATATCGATTTGCCACCCTTAAGAGAAAGAAAAGAAGATTTGAATACTTTAATAAACTACTTCATTAAAATGTATAACAAAAAATTTGATAAAGACATAGAGGCTATAGACCCAAAAGTTATGAATTTTTTTAAAGACTACAGTTGGCCCGGTAATATAAGAGAGTTAAAGCATTCAATTGAACATGCAGTTTTTATGTGTGAAAATAGTGAGATAAAACTCTCAGATCTTCCTGAAAATTACAAAGGGATAGATTTGAAAAACCAAAAATCAGAAAAAGAGGAGAAAGAAAAATTTGAAATTGACAAACCTCTTAAAGAAATAGTTGATGAGTATGAGAAAAAGGTGATTGTACACGCCTTAGAAGAGAAGGATTACTCTATTACGAAAGCTGCAAAACTTTTGGGAGTTCCAAGGCAGACCCTTCACTATAAAATCAATAAGTTGGATATTACAATTAAAAAGACAATAGAATAGAAGATTACATATATTATTCATTCAGCTGGGAGTTCCTAATTTGAGAAATACAAGAAACATTCTTCGACAGGTCGTGAATTCCCTTCGGTGGGCACGACCTAATCGTCTCATCATTTTTTCTGTATTTCTTTACAAATTACTCTCTATGCATCGTCATTGAATAATATATATTTATCCTACAATTAATTATGATATTGGTGTCTTCTTTTACAATCAGTTTTATATCTAATTTCTTAAAAAATAAAAATTAAATTAGCATACTGAAATATTAGAATCTATGTTATGAAGATGACTTGGGAATAATCTGTAGGGAATATAGGATTAGTGAGAAAATTGTAAGAACGAAATGTTTGAGCGCCGCGAGGTTTGAAGTTCTATTTTCGAGCGTTCCTCAATATTCCCCAGATTATGTACTGTCAGGTGAATACATAGATTAATATAAAATATATTTTATTTAAACAACATCCTCCTTAACCTTTCCCGAATAAACAAATCCAAAAAACTTTTCTTTACCAGTTTCAAAAGAAGCATATATAAGAGGGATTACTATAATAGTTAAAAATGTTCCACCTAAAATACCACCAATTACCGTAATAGCAAGGGGTGAAAATCTTTCTGATCCTAAGGCCAGCTGAAGAGCCAAGGGCATCATTCCCACTACATCTGATAAAGCCGTCATCATTATAGGTCTAAACCTAGATCTTATTCCTTCTTCTACAGCAGCATTTATAGAGGCGCCTTTTGTACGTTCTCCATTTATAGAATCTACTAAAAGTATGGAATTATTAACAACGGTACCAGCTAATAAAATAAGTCCTAATAAAACGGGCATAGACATAAACTTCCCTGTTAGTCCTAATGCTGGTGCTACTCCAATCACTACTAAAGGAATAGCCATCATTATTGTTAGTGGATGCAAAAATGATTTGAACTGAGGTACCAGCAGCAGGTAAACAAATATTACAGCTAAAGAAAGAAGAAATATCATGTCTCCCATAGAATCCGTTAGGGCTTCTTGCTCGCCTGTAAATTCTACATTATATCCTTGTGGCAAAGGAATTTCATCTACCTTCTCTTGAATATCACTAACGACGTGACTGAAAGCTCTATCTTCTGTATATCCTAAGATATTAACAGAATATTCCATGTTTTCTCTCTCAATTATGTTTGATCTTGTTTCAACTTCAACCCTTCCAATATCTTTAAGAGGAACGGAAACGCCTAAAGGGCTTATAATTGTTTTGTTCATTAATTCATCTTCAGTTATATTAGAGGTGTCATATGAAACATCTATATCTACAGATGTATTTTCTAAAGTTATACTTCCTGCATCTCCACCTTCAACTTTCATGTATAGTTGCTTTGAAACATCGGCACTTGTTAAACCAAGTTCTTTTAATCTATCCTTGTCTAGATTTATAGACATTTGAGAATATGTATCATTGTAACTCCTGTAAAGATTTGTAGTACCTTCAACAGTTTCAATTTCCTCTTGGATAGTATCTGCTAAATTATAAAGTACATTTAAATTTTCTCCACTAATTTTTAAGGATATTGGAGCTGAAGCGCTTGTTACAGCCGTTCCTCCTTTTTCTTTAACTACAAACCTATTTATATCGGGAAGTTTTTTAATATAGGTTCTTAGTCTTTCTTGAAATTCCCATATACTTTCACTTCTTTCTTTTCTAGAAGTTAATTCGATGGTTAACATACCTTGATCTGTTCCCATTATTCCAAAATCACCCATTTGAGTACTTCCTTCTTCATAACCTATACGGGTGTCAAAGGTTACGACTTCAGGCTCCTTGGCAAGATAGTTTTCTATTTTGGAGATAGTTTTGGAAGTATCTTCTATTGTAGTTCCTGCTTTCATTTCTATAGTAGCGAAAGATATTCCACTGTCAAATTTGGGAAGCATTTCCATTCCGTTATTCTTAATAAACATTCCGCTTCCCCCTAGAAGTACTACTATTAGAATAAAAGTAACAAGTTTATTACTTAAAACAGTCTTTGATAATTTCAAATACCAATTCATTAGTTTGTCCATAGATTTATTAAAAGGATCTGAAAACTTATTTAAACCTTTTTCAAATCTTTTCATTTTTAAAGGTTCTAATAACTTAGTTAGCAAAGGAATAAGAAGTAAAGCTATTATTAAAGATGAAGAAATAGCAAAAATTAAAGTTGTAGACAGAGGTCTAAACATTTCACCTACAAAACCTTGAACGAATAGTAAAGGCACAAGGACAATCAGCGTGGTTGTCGCTCCTGCTATACTTGGTAAAGCTACTTCCTGTGTTCCATCTACAACCGCTAAATCAATGGACTTACCCATTCCTCTATGCTTACTTATATTTTCAACAACAACTATGGCAGCATCCACCACAAAACCTATACTTAGAATAAGGGCAGATAATGTAACGAGATCTAAACTCATACCAAAAGCTCTCATCAAACCTAAGGTGCTTAAAAAGACCATAGGCATGGAAATAGAAACAACTAGGGATTGGGATATATTACCTATAAAAAGCAGTATAACTGCTATTGTAAAGACTATGGCAAGGACTACACTACTGGTCATGTTGTCTACCATTTGATTTGTGAAAATGGAATCATCCGATGCTATGTTTATATCTACAAAAGGATAATCTGATTCAATCCTTGAAAGATTATCTTTGATTTCATCAACTACATTAACAGTATTAAAATCAGCCTTTTTTGTAATTAAAAGTGCTAGTGATTCTTCACCTTTTAACCTATAGGCACTTTCTTTATCCTCGATGCCTATACTAACGTCTCCAACATCTCTTAAATATAGTGTATTTCCGTCAGCTAATGTTATTTTTGTATTTTCTATTTCGTCTAAATTAGCATAACTTTCTTCAATCCTTAAAAGCATATCTTTTGAATTATAATTTATTTCCCCTGATGGTGATTTTATATTACTTTTTTGTATAGTACCAATAATTTGTTCTAAGTTAAGATTATATGCATTCATTTTATCTTCATCAAGATCAATTTTTACTTCCCTGCTATATCCTCCAAAAATATCTACGGAGGCGATTCCTTCTATTAACTGAAGTTCATAAACCAGCTTCTCTTCAGTTACACTTCTTAAATCTGACATACTTAAAGAGTTACTCTTCAAACCAATAGTCATTATTGGTTGATCTGAGGTACTAAATTTCATTACTTGAGGTTCATTTAGGTTATCTGGAAGAGATTCTTTTATTCTGCTTATGGTGTTTTGTATATCTATAGCTGCTTGATCTATATCAGTGGAGTAATCAAAAGTTAATCTAATAGTAGATATGTTATCTTGATTAGTAATTTTAATATCCGTAATACCTTCTAATTTAGCGAAGGCATCTTCCATGGGTTCTGATACGTCGGTGGATACATCCATAGCTGAAGCGCCGGGATAGACACTCATAACTGTAGCTGTTGGAGCATTTGTATCTGGAGAGAGCTGGGTATTCATAGTAGCTCTTCCATATAAACCAAATATAATTATGGCAATGGCTAAGGATAATATTACATATTTCTTTTCGATTGAAAATTTACCAAAATTCATTAAAAATCCCCCTCTTCAAAGGTATAAATAGAAGTTCCATCGTAAAGAGAATCTAAATTATTTTCCGCAATTACGTCGCCTACTTCCAGACCTGATAGCACTTGGTACATATTACCTGTTTTTCTTCCCAACTCTATTTCTCCTTCTCTAACGATGTCTTCCTTGTAAATGTAAACTACATTTTTGTCTGTTAAAGTTTTTATTGAAGAGGCAGGTATTAAAATTTGATCTTCAATCTCTGAAAGAATGAATTTAACTTCAGCGCTAGAACCGGAAGAATAAACTTTGCTACTGTTAATTAGTACTTCAACAGTACCCACTCTAGTTGCTGGATTTACATTAGAACTAACATAAGTTACTTGACCTAGATGTATTTCATCGTTGGTACCTATTTTAAATTCTACCCTGGTGTCTTTTTTTACCTTTTTCAAATCTGCCTCACTTAGATTAATAACTATTTTTTGATTCTCGGTACTGCTAATTATTAAGGCAGGTTTGTTTGGCATAGCTAATTCTCCTTCTTCGACCATAACTTGGGATATGATGCCATCATAGGGAGCAGTAAGTTGAGAATTTGATATAGATAGTTCAATCTCATCCAGACTAGACTTAAGCTCTTCTAACTGTTTTTCCGACATATTTTTTTCGTGAACAAGTTGCTCGAAGTTATTATCAGCCGTTGATTTCAATTCGCTTTTCTGTATTTTCAAAGTATTCAATTGATGTTTAGCTTTATCTAATTCTGTTTTTGAAATAGCATCTCCTTCATAAAGCTTTTCCATTTTAGATAATTCCCTTTCTTGAAACTCTATATTGTTTTCTACAGTTTCAATTTTATCCATAAGAGGATTGGAACTATAAAAAGTTGAAATCTGTTCTTTCAGATAAGAAATTTGAGTATTTAAAGTATTTTCTTTTTGTAGGATTGTTTTCATTGATGCTTCTAGTTGAGACTTATCTAGAATAAGGAGAGAATCTCCTTTTTCCACATAGTCACCTTCATTTATTAATATTTGATTTATTTCCCCAGTTATTTTGGTGCTGAGGGTAGAAGAGGAATCGTTTCTTACAGTACCTATAAAATTCAACTCTTCTATTAATTTATCTTTCTCAACTTTCATTAAATTCGCATATACTCCATTACTATCCTTTTCGATATTTTGTGCTTCAGATAAAGATAGGAATACAGTTCTACCCAAGGCTATGGATAGTACAATAATAATTACAATAGTTACAGCTATTTTATTCTTTGATTTCTTCATGTTTGCACCTCTCTATTTGTTTTTGAACTTAGTTAACATTATAAAATAGACACCTATAATAAAGTGTTGCATATGAAACGGATAAGAAATGCAATAAAAAAAGACACCTTAAAAATAGTTTTTAAGACGCCTTACGATTTAGAAGTTTAATCTAATATACTTGAATCTTTAATTTCTATGGACTTATTATCAAAATCAATTAATCCTTCGTTTTTCATTTTTTTTAATTCTCTTGACAAAGAAGTTCTATTTACTCCGAAATTTTCAGCTAATTGTTTTTTAGTCATATTTAAGTTTATAATTAAAGAATTCTTTTTTGAATATTTATTTTTAAGAAAGTTTATGATATTTTCTCTTATAGTCTTATTTACTGAATGCTTTAGTTTTTTAGTTAAACGCTCAGTGTTTGTAGAAGAAAACTTCAAATATGAAATTAAGAATTTCTTGTTTTCCCAAAGCAACTCCAGTAAAAATTCTTTCTGTATTTCTAAAAGGACGGTATCCTTATTAGCTGTTATTGTCATAGGGTAGTAGGGGTTATTTGAAAATAATAGGTTTGCTCCCAATATACCACCTTCTTTAAAGCCAGTAATTGTAAATAAATTCCCGGAATAATCTATCCTATCTACAACGACATTACCGGAAAGTATTATTTCTATTTTTTTGCATTTATCTCCATCCATATGAATTATAGAATTTTTAGGATAATTCTTAATTATAAAATAATTTTTATTAAGATATTCATTTATTTCTTCATTTGATAATACTTCTAAAAGGGATACATTCTTGATTTTATCAATATATTTATTCAACTACTTATCTCTCCTTTAATTATATTTTTATTGATAATATTAACACCTTTCTCCGTAACTATGCAACCTTTTGGACCTTTATAAACTTTTATGAGGCCTTGTTTCTCTAGATTTTCAATTCTTTTTCTAACTTCAATTTCTGAAATAGAAGTATAATTTTTATCGAAATAATCTTTGATGCTTCTTCTTCCTGAATTTAGATTTTTTTTATTTAAATTGTCTATAATTTTTAAAACAAAAAATTCCGTGGAGAAAAGATTCAAATTATCTATTTTGAAATTCAGATATTCATCTCTTTTCAAATACGAAGGCAAATCAGAGATGTAAAGATATTTGCTGCAGATAGTAGACATATATTCTAAAACATTAAATAACTCCCTAACATTTCCAGGCCAAGAGTAATTTTCTAAAAAAGAAATAAAAGTTTCAGTGGGGATAACATTTATACTTGATTTCCTTAAGTAGTAGTCCATTAAAAGGACAATATCCTCTTTTCTATCTTTAAGAGGAGGAACTTCTATATTGAAAATATTTAACCTAAAAAACAAATCTTTTCGGAAACTTCCTTGTTCAACCATTTCCCATAAATTTTTGTTTGTTGCTGCTATAATTCTTGTATCTACTTTTATAATTGAATCTCCACCTACACGCATTATCTCTTTTTCTTGTAAAACTCTCAAGAGTCTGCCTTGTAAATTTAAAGGTAGTTCTCCAATCTCATCTAAAAACAAGGTTCCTCCATCAGCACTTTCAAACAAACCGATTTTCCCACCTTTTTTTGCACCGGTAAAAGAGCCCTCTTCATATCCAAATAGTTCTGATTCGAGTAAATTTTCTGGAATTGATGCGCAGTTTACTGCTACAAAAGGTTTGTTTTTTCTTTTTGAATAGTTATGGATGGAACCGGCAAACAGTTCCTTACCTGTTCCTGAATCTCCAGAGATTAATATAGAATTATTAGAGTTAGCAATTTTTTTACTGATATTTTTCAGGTCTTTAACTTTATCGTTACTACAAACTATAGAATCAAAAGTATATTTAGAATAATATCCCTTGCCTATAATTTCTTTGTGTATTTTTTGCTGGATTTCAACAACATCCTTATATTTTTTGATTAAGATGATTTTTCCATAGTAGGAATTGTTGAAAACAACTTTCTTAACTGTGAGTATAAGTTTTTTGTTTTTGTATATGAAAAGTTCGTCTTCTACATCCTTATCTTTTTCTAATACTATTAGATCAGGATATGTAGAGTTTATTTCTGATAAAGTCATATTTTCGAAATTTAAATCACTAAGATTTAAAATATCTTTGAAGTTATCATTCAACAAAGTTATTCTATTCTTATCGTCAATAATCATTACGCCTTCTGATAGCTCATCTAAAAGAATTCTCCATTGGGAGGATAATATTCTTTTGTTTTCCAAGGTATAATTAACACCTTTCCAAAGATTTGGAATTTTTAAAGAGTATTCTAATATAATCTTTTCACTGGTTTTAGAATCTACATCAAGAATAGATAATATATCTAAAATAGTGTTGATATCAAAAATTCTATTACCGATGATCACTAATTTACCGGAAGTCTTTTTAATATAGTCGTATTCTTCATGAGCTATAATATAATCTGACTTATTTGGAAAATCTTCCAATTCGGGATAAAAAGGTTTGAGGAATATATTTTTGAATCCCAATTGGTATATTGTCGCTAAAGTTTCATTAGCCATAAAACTATTTATATTAGCTACAAGACATTTGCTCTCTTTTGGAATTGCTCTGATTTTTTCAACTGCTGATTTAGATATGGTTCTTTTCATCATAAGAATAGGGCAATCACATTTTATTTTATTCATTTGTTCTATTAGAATACTTGGATCTGTATATAGAATTAAATCTGACTCGTATATTTTCTCCTGGTTGTTGGTGGGAGTGTAGTATTTTATTTCCAGAATATTACCAAAAATATTTTCTAATTCCTTTTTAAAAAACAAAGCTATTTCTTCGTTAATTGTTAATAGAGATATTTTTCTACTCATAAATCCTCCTGCTGTTGGGATAATATATTAAAATTATATTACTAAAATCCCAATAAAACAAGAAATTAATTAAATTTAGTATTTAATGAAATTTCATAAAGGAGGACTCATAGTAGTTAAATAAGTATGTGTAAGATTTTTAAATCAATAGAAAATAATTTGGCACGGAGTTTGCTTTTAAATATATGTAACAAGTTCGAATGGAGGTTAATATGAATTGCAACAGGGAAAGAATTGAGGAAATGATAGAAACCTTGGCTGAATTTACTGAAGAGAAAAATAAGTTTACAAGGTTTTCTTATACGAAAGAAGATATCATGGCAAAAAAATATATAATCCAAAAAATGAAAGATTTAGGCATGGAAGTTCATATGGATTATGTAGGAAACATATTTGGAAGAAAGGAGGGAAAAAATAAAGAACTACCGGCTGTATTAATAGGTTCTCATCTTGACACAGTAAAAAACGGAGGTAAATATGATGGCATAGCAGGAATAGTTACTGGTATTGAAATCATAAATGTATTAAAAGAAAACAACATTACTACTGAATATCCAATTGAAGTAGTAGCTTTTGCAGAAGAAGAAGGAGGAACTTACGGGACGGCTTTTTTAGGGAGCCAATGGTATGCAGAAAAGCTAGATGAAAAGGATTTGGAAAAATTTAATAATGACAGGGGAAAAAACATCAAGGAATCTGTTAAAATTCTGGATGAATTAAATGATAAAGTGATAAGATGTAAGAATAAAGAAAAAAATATTAGGAGTATGTTTGAACTCCATTGTGAGCAGGGTCCTACACTAGAGGATAACAACAAAGAATTGGGAATAGTTGAAGGAATAACAGGAAGCAGTTCTTTTAAGGTAGAACTTGAGGGAGAAGCTAACCATGCTGGAACAACACCAATGGGGTCTAGGAAAGATCCTTTCTATACAGCATCATTAATAAGTGTAGAATTAAATAATTATGTTAGAAAGCAAAACAGATACAGTGTAGGCACTATAGGAAATATAAAATTAGAACCAAATTCTTACAATATTATACCTGAAAAGGCGACTTTTACTATGGACATTAGAAGCTTAGATATTAACATAATGAAAAATATAATAGAGCATATTAAAGAGTTCATAAAGAAAACATCGGAAAAGTATGATATCAAATATAGTATAACAAAAAATCATTTAGAGAATCCAGTTCAACTATCAAAAGAATTAGTTGAAAAATTAGAAGAAAGCTGCAAAGAAAGAAATTATAATTATCAGGTTATGGCAAGTGGAGCAGGACATGATTCAATAATCATGAGCGAAATATGCGATACTTGTATGGTATTCGTTCCAAGTAAAGATGGAAGAAGCCACTGTCCTGAAGAATATTCAAAACCGGAAGACATTGCAAAAGGTGGAGACATTATTTTAGATGCAATAATAAAACTTTAATAAAATATAAGGAGGAAATTTGAATGTCTAAAAATGAATTAAACAAAAAAGAAAATGAAAATATTCCGAAAAAGAAGAAAAAAACCTTGCTAGATAGGATACCACATCCTCTTGTACTATTATTCTACATAATTGTGTTAGCTGCAATATTAACTTATATTATACCATCTGGAGAGTTTGAGAGAGTTACAATGGAAAGTGATATAGGTACTGTTACAAAAACCTTGCCTGGGAGTTATCATTCTGTTGAGAAAAATCCAGTAGGTGTTTTTGATGTATTGAGAGCAATTCCAGAAGGATTTGTTGGCATAGCTGATATCGTTTTCATAGTATTTGCAGCCGCTATGATGTTTGGTGTTTTAGAAGAAACAGGTATGTTAGAAAATACAATTGGTTCTTTTGTGAAAAAAGTTGGAAGAGAAAGAAAATTTTTAATAGTTGCAATTGTAACGTATGTCTACGGGCTATTAGGAATATTTGTAGGATATGAAAATAATATTGCCCTTGTACCCATAGCGGTGGTACTATCACTAGCTATAGGAGGAGATGTGCTTTTAGGCGCTGCTATTGCAGTAGGAGGTATATCTGTAGGCTTTGGTTTAGCACCGTTTAACCCTTACACTGTAGGGATAGGACATAAAATTGCAGAAATGCCTTTATTCTCAGGTTGGGAGTACAGACTTCTAGTTGTTTTTGTTTTACTTACGATACTTGTACTTTTTAATATAAGATATTTTAAGAAAATTCTAGATGATAAAGAAAATAGTTTAGTACAAGAAGTTGATACAAAAGGACTTACTCTTTCTAAAGATATAAGCGAATATTCTATGACCAATCAAGATATAGCGATGCTGTTAGTTTTCTTAGTAGGCTTAGGTATTATGCTCTGGGGTGTTTTTACTAATGGTTGGTATATTAAAGAAATAGCTGCTGTATTTCTAGGAGTAGGTATTGTAAGTGGTTTAGTTGCTAAAATGAAACCTGATGAAATAGCAGAAACATTTTCAAAAGCACTTGAGCCGTCTGCTTTGGCTGCTATTATAATAGGTCTTGCACAAGCTATAAAAGTAGTAATGGATCAAGGTGGAATAAGCGATACTATAGCAAATGCATTAGTTGCAAACCTAGATAATTTACCTAATATGATAGCAGTTGTATATATGTCAATTACCCAAAGTATTATTAACCTATTTATACCAGGAGGTAGTGGACAAGCTCTTGTTACTTTACCAATTATGATACCTGCTGGAGATATGCTTGGGTTTACAAGACAGACTACTATCTTAGCTTTTCAAATAGGAGATGGGTTAACAAATATTATGACACCTACATTAGGTGGTTTGATGGCGATGCTTGGTCTATGTAGAGTGCCATTTGGAAAATGGGTAAGATATATTGCTAGTTATACAGGGATAGCTTTTCTAGTTTCATGGGTATTTTTAATTATTAGTGTCCTAATTGGATATGGACCGATTTAAGAATCGAATTAACTTATTAAGGAGTTAAAAAGGAGACATAAAATGAGTAATAATGCTGAAGAACTTTACAATAAATTTGAAGAAGAAAAATTTGAAAAAGAAAAAATAGCCTTACTATGTATAGACATACAATATCATGATGCAAGTCCTGGGTACGGGTTTTTTAAAAACATTTCAAAAGATAATGAAGAATACAAATATTATTTCGACAGACTGGAAGAAAAAGTTTTTCCTAACGTAAAGAAACTTCAAAATACTTTGAGAGATAAAAAATCTGAAGTTATTCATGTTAGAATAGAATCCCTAACTGAAGATGGAAGAGATAGAAGCTTAGAACACAAAAGAATAGGGTGTCTTGTACCTAAGGGTTCCAAAGCTGCTGAATTTATAACGGAAGTTCAGCCGCTAAATGATGAAATAATATTATCAAAAACAGCTTCAGGTGTTTTTAACAGTACAAATATTGATTATATATTAAAAAACTTAGGGATAAGTCAATTAATAATTGTAGGAGTTTTAACCAATGAATGTATAGAAACAGCTGTTAGAGATGCTGCTGATAGAAGCTATAGTGTTTATTTAGTAGAAGATGGAACAGCTGCATTTAATGAAGATTTGCATAGAAGTTCTCTTAGGACATTGGATGGAGTTTATTGCACAGTTGTAAAAACAGAAAATTTAATTAGAAAGATCCAGAAAGATATTCATTAAAAGATGTTAATTGAAATAATTAATAAAGCACTGTAAAATAAAATTAAGAAGGATTATAATCCTTCTTAATTTTTTACAAGGAGAAATAAATGAAAAGAGAAGAGTTGTATAAAAAAATAGACGAATACACAAAAGAAATTAAGAATGAAGTAATTGAAATTAGAAGAGATTTACATAAAATTCCAGAATTAAGCTTTGATTTACCTAAAACTAGAGAATACATCCTAAACCAGTTGAAAAAATATGATTTAGAAATCAGAGAAAATGTTGGTAATAGAGGAATTGTAGCTACTTTAAATTTTACTGAACCAGGTAAAAATATTGCCTACAGAGCTGATATGGATGCCCTACCGATAAAAGAGGAAAATGATATCGATTATAAATCTACTCACGAGGGAAAAATGCACGCCTGTGGTCACGATGGACATATGACTGTTGCTCTTGGAATCTTAAAGATAATGCATGCTTTAAAAGATGAGTTAAAAGGAAGCATTAAATTTATTTTTCAACCGGCAGAAGAAACAGAAGGTGGGGCTAAAGGAATGATAGAAGATGGAGCCTTAGAAAATCCAAAGGTTGATTTTATATTTGGGAGTCATATATGGCCGGATATTGAAAGTGGAAAATTCGGTTTAAAATATGGACCTATAATGGCCGGGACAGACATGATGGAAATAAAGGTTAAAGGTAGAGGGGGTCATATTGCAATACCTCATAAGGCTATAAATCCTTTAGTAGTATGCAGTAAAATCTTAAATGAAGTTGAAGGATTTAAAAACTATTTTATAGATTCTAATGAAAATGCAGTTATTAATTTTGGGTCTATTCAGGGGGGAGATGCATTTAATGTAATACCTGATATAGGAATAATGAAAGGAAGTGTCAGAACTTTCAGCCCAGAAACAAAAGACATAATAAAAGATAAATTAAAAACAGTCATTAATAATATATCAGAAATATATGGAGCCACATCAACTTTAAAATATATTGATAATTATCCTCCAACTATAAATAGTAATGAAATCATAGGTAAAATTGAGAGTATAATGATAAATATAGGAGAAAATGAAAGAATTCATAAAGTTAAAAAACCATCAATGGGAGCAGAAGATTTCAGCTACTACCTACAAAAAGTTCCAGGAGCATTTGTATTTCTGGGGACTTATAATAAAGATAAGGGAATAACTGAAGAAATTCATCATCCTAAATACAATATGGATGAGGATATTTTGTCAGATGCTGCGGCAATTTATTCAAAGATATTTATAGGTTTTTTAAGTTAAACATCAGAAAGGAGAGCAAATGTTTAAAAAGAAAGAAGAAGTACAGGAATATATAAAAAGTGAAAATGTAGAAATCATAGACTTTAAAATAGTAGACATGGTAGGAAAGTGGCATCATCTCTCTATAACAAAAGAAAAATACGACGAAGAAATATATAAAAAAGGAATAGGATTTGACGGATCAAGCTACGGATTTAAAAGCGTAGAAAAATCAGACATGGTATTCATACCGGACATAAGAACAGCCTTTATAGACCCCTTTGCAAAGGTAAAGACCCTGGTAATGATATGCAACATGTACACAATAGAAAAGACCGGTTTAAAAAGATACGAAGACGACCCTAGGTACATAGTAGAAAAAACAAAAAAACTACTAAAAGAAAAAGGAATAGCAGACCAGTGTGAACTAGGGCCTGAATTTGAATTCTACGTACTAGACCATATATCCGTAAAAAACGAAAATGGAAATATGTATGTAAACATAGACTCAAAACAATCTCCCTGGAATTTGGAAAAAACCCAGGAAGATAACCTGGGAATAGTAACACCTAAGGAAGGAGCCTACCACCTGGACAAACCCTTTGACACAAGTTCAGACTTTAGAGACAAGGTAAGTCTTCTTCTTGAAAAAGCAAACATACCTATAAAATACCACCACTCGGAAAACGGAAGTCCGGGACAGGTAGAAGTAGAAGTAGACTTTGCAGACATAGAACAAATGGCAGACAGGACCATGATAATCAAATACTTTCTAAGAAACCAGGCATACAAGAAAGGTAAAACAATAACCTTCATGCCAAAACCCTTCTCCTTTGAGGCAGGAAATGGATTTCACATACACTTTAAAATGAAAAAAGAAGGCAAATACATCTTCTACAAAGAAGGAGGATACTCAGACCTTAGTGACACAGCCCTATATGCCATAGGAGGAATACTAAAACATGCACCGGCAATAATGCCCTTCTCAAACCAGACCACCAACTCATACAAAAGACTGGTACCGGGATACGAAGCACCGGTAAGCGTATGCTATGCAACGGCAAACAGGAGTGCAGTAATAAGGATACCGGGATATGCAGTAGATGAAGACGAAAAAAGATTTGAAGTAAGGTCACCAGATGCCATGTGCAACCCATACCTGACCTATGCAGCCTTCCTACTAGCTATGATAGACGGAATAGAAAACAAAATAGACCCTGAAAAACATGGATACGGACCCTATGATGTAAACCTGTACGATTTAGATGAAGAAGAACAAAAGAAAATCAAATCACTACCGACAAACCTGATAGAAGCATCACAAGAACTAAAAAAAGACAAGGACTTCTTAACAAAATACAAAGTATTTTCGGACAACCTAATCAACAACCAGATAAAAAGAATAAAAGAAGAACACAACTACATATCAAAACTTCCTCACCCCGAGGAGTTTAAATTATATTATAATAATTAAAAGATATTCCCTATATTAATGCGTATAGGGAGTATTTAAATTGGCACTTGTATAGACAAGTAAACATGTGTTATAATACAAAAGAGTTTAAAAAAGTTGGGAGTTTTATGGAAAAAATAGATAAAAACAGCAATATACCATACTATTTACAGATAAAGGAAATTATAAAAAAAAGAATTAAAAGAAACATATATCAAAGAGAGACTTTAATTCCTTCAGAAAATGAACTCTCTAAAGAGTTTGGAGTAACAAGGGCAACTGTAAGAAATGCTTTGAAAGAACTCCAAAGTGAACATTTAATTTATACTGAAAAAGGAAAAGGGTCTATAGTCAAAGGTACTAGAATAAAACAAAGTCTTATGGAATTTTACAGTTTTGGAAGAAGATTCGAACAGAATTCAGAAGACTTAGAAGGAATATCCCATATTTTAAGTAGTAAAGAAATGAAGTGTCCGGAAGATGTTTCAAACATACTAAAATTAAATAACAAAAATAAAGTTTATGAAATTATGAAAGTAAGATGTATAGAAGATGAGCCTGTAATTGTAGAAATATCATATATTCCAAAAGAAATATTTCCGGATTTATTTGATAATGACATGGAACATTTTTCTCTCTACGACATATTAGAGTTTCGTTATAAGAAAAGAATTACTAAAAGTAGAGAATATATTCAACCAATGGTTTCAGGAATCAAGGAGTCAGAACTATTAAACATAGAGAAAGGTTCACCTATATTTTTAGTGGAAAGAATAACATACAGTAATAATGAAATCATTGAATATAGAAAGAGCATAATAAGGGGAGATAAATATGTTTTTTATACAGAATTTTCTTAGGGGAGATACAATTGTCTAAAAACTTAAAATTATTCTTAATATATTTAAAAATTGGAGCTTTCACCTTTGGTGGAGGTTTTGCTATGATACCTTTGATTGAAAGAGAAGTAGTTGAAAATAATAAGTGGATGGATTCTCAGGAATTTACGGATTCACTTGCTCTTTGTCAATCGGTACCGGGAGCTATCGCAGTCAATAATGCTGTTTTCATAGGTTATAGAATAAACGGGGTTTTAGGAGCTATATCTGCCGGCTTTGGAGTGGTACTTCCATCTTTTCTCATTATAATGGCAGTAGCTTCAGTTTTTGCCCAGATTAAAGATATCAGTATGATTGATTCAATATTTAATGGGATTAGAGCTGCAGTAGTTGCATTAATCTTAACTGCGGGGTTAAGATTACTATCTGTTACAGCTTTTAATTTATTTATAATTGGATTAACTTTTTTAGGGATTGCAGTGCTAGAAATTAATCCCATATTTGTTATCCTTGGGGCAATTACTTTAGGTATAATGAAAAACAGAAATGAGGATAGATAAAAATGATATTAGCAGAACTTTTTCTTTCTTTTCTAAAAATTGGAATATTTAGTTTTGGTGGAGGATACTGTATGCTTCCTCTTATTCAAAATGAAATAATAACTAAAAATAACTGGATAAATTTAGATACTTTTATTGATATTATAGCTACTTCTCAAATGACACCGGGGCCAATAGCAGTGAATAGTGCAACATTTATCGGTTTTCAAATGGGTGGAGTATTAGGATCTGCTGTAAATACCTTTGGAGTTATATTGCTTCCGGCTATTATAGTTATGTTTTTATCTAAATATGTTGAAAAATTTAAAGATTCTAAACTAATTAAAGATATTTTTTCCGGATTAAGACCTGCACTTGTAGGGTTAATACTGGCTTCCGCATATACTGTTGGAAAAACAGCTATCTTTAATTTACAAACCCTTCTAATAGCCCTAGGTATATTTATAATTATAAATAAAACTAAGATTCATCCAATACTTGCTATAGTAATTTCCGGAGTGCTGGGAGCTGCAGTTCTTTAATACAATATTTAATAATGCACTTTAAAAGCAAATAGTACACATTATCAAATTAAACAGTTTATTAGTCTAAATATCTTATAAATTTATTATAATAGGTATGTTGAAATAAGCATACCAGTAATGATAGAATGTAAATATTGATAATAAGTATATCAAAAATATACTTGAAATTTTTAAAAAATGAGAAAACGTTAAACTCATAATAGTAAAATTTCAAAACTAATATAAGAGGAGGAACAAATTATGAAAAATAAAAAACTAGTAATGATACCAGGACCAACACCAGTAGTAAGAAGCATTCAAGATCAAATGGGAAGGGAAACAGTTTCCTTTAAAGATCCTGAATTCATGCAGGATTACAAAGACTTAATTATCGATTTAAAAGATATGTTTAAAGTTGATGGAGAGGGATTTGTTTTAGCCGGTTCAGGAACTATGGCAATGGAAATGGCTATAGCTAATGTAACTAAAGACGGTGATAATGTACTAATAGTTTCCAACGGATATTTTGGAGACAGATACATAGAAATATGTGAAAGAAAAAATTTGAATGTTGATGTTCTTTCAGCAGAGTGGGGAGATGCAGTAACTCCGGAAGAAATAGAAGAGAAACTTAAAGAAAAAAATTATGCAGCAATAACTGTAACTCATGTAGATACTTCAACGGGAGTAGTTGCACCAGTTAAGGAAATCGGAGAAGTACTTAAGAAATTTGAAGATACAATTTATATAGTTGATGGAGTTTGTGCAACAGCTGGAGAAAAAGAATATGTTGATGATTATAATATAGATATATTATTTACAGGTAGTCAAAAAGCTTTTGGAGTAGCACCCGGGCTGGCAATATTATTTGCTGGAAAAAAAGCTTTAAAAAGAAGAGAAAAATTGGGAACTATAAGAGAATACTTTGTAGATTTCCATAAGTGGATACCTATCATGAACGACCCATCAAAATACTTTGGTACCCCCCCAATAAATCTTATATGGGCTCTTAAAGAATCTGTAAGGTTAATTAAAGAAGAAGGCATAGAAGAGAGATATGAAAGACATATTAAAGACGCCAAATACGTTCAAGGAAAATTATTAGAAATGGGCTTTGATATATTGGCAAAAGAAGAATGTAGAGCAGTAACATTATCCAATGTACTTTATCCTGAAGGTATAGAAGATGGAGAGTTTAGAAAAGTTCTTGCTGAAGAGGGCGTTGTAGTAGCTGGAGGATTAGGAGCCTATGCAGGTAAATTATTCAGATTAGGACATATGGGTAATATTGACAAGCATGTAATAGCGTCTACCCTAGCTGCTATAGAAAGAACTTTAGAGAGGATTAAATAATATGTCGTATTTTGAAATTAAAGGAGTAATACCACCTGTAATCACTCCATTCAAGGAAAATGATGAAGTAGATTACGAGAAATTTTCTAGCAATATAAAAAAATGGAACAGTAAGGACTTAGCAGGAGTGCTTGTTTTAGGTTCAAATGGAGAAACAGCTTATTTAAGAGAAGAAGAAAAGCTTGAACTTATAAAATTAGCTGTTGAAAATACAGATGATGATAAAATAGTCATGGTAGGTACAGGATTGGAATCTACAGAAATGACAATAGAATTAACAAATAAGGCTGCTAAACTTGGTGCAGACTGTGCTTTACTGTTGACACCTAATTACTACGGTGGAAAAATGGGTGACGAAGCTCAACTTGCTTACTTTAAAGAAGTAGCAGATAATACAGAAATTCCTATATTAATATATAATGTAACTAAATTTACTCATATCAATATATCACCTAAAGTGGTTAGTGAATTAAGCAAACATAAGAATATAATTGGTATGAAAGATAGTTCAGGAGATGTAAAACAGTTGATACAGTTTATGAATGCCGGATTAGACCAGGAATTTAATCTCCTCGTTGGAACAGCTGCAGCGTGGTATCCTGCCTTAGCTGTAGGGGTAAAAGCTTCTGTAATGGCTCTTGCAAATTGCTGTCCTGATGAATGTATAGAAGTTCAAAAACTATTTGAAGAAGGTAAAAATGAAGAATCTTTAGAGCTTTACAAAAAAATGTACCCAGTGAACTCCGCTGTTACAGGTGGTTACGGAATAGCGGGCTTGAAATATGTATGTGACGAGTTAGGCTTTGAAGGAGGCTTTACTAGAAAACCACTTCTTCCTCTAAAAGATAGGGAAAAAGTAGAACTAGATAGCATAATAAAAAAAGCAGAACTTAAATAATAAAAAACAAAATTCAAAAAATTAAAACCGCACTTTAAAAGTGCGGTTTGTTTAATACAAAATCAATTTCTAATTTATATTATCCTAAGAATAATTTTAGATCATCTTCTACTGTTCCAATTCCAGCTATTCCAAATTTGTCTACTAATACATTAGCTACATTTTCTGATAAGAATGCAGGTAATGTTGGTCCTAAGTGAATATCTTTAACACCTAAGTATAATAGAGCTAATAGAACTATAACAGCTTTTTGTTCGTACCAAGCTATGTTGTAAGCAATTGGAAGATCGTTTATGTCATTTAATTCGAAGATTTCTTTAAGTTTTAGAGCAATTACAGCTAATGAATATGAATCATTACACTGACCAGCATCTAGAACTCTAGGGATTCCACCTATGTCTCCTAAATTAAGCTTGTTGTATCTGTATTTTGCGCATCCAGCTGTTAATATCACAGTATCTTCTGGTAATTTTTCTGCGAATTCTGTGTAGTATTCTCTAGATTTCATTCTTCCATCGCAACCAGCCATTACGAAGAATTTCTTAATTGCTCCAGATTTAACAGCATCTACCACTTTATCAGCTAATTCAACAACTTGATTATGTGCAAATCCACCTACAATTTTTCCTGTTTCGATTTCTTCAGGAGCATCTAAATTCTTAGCATGTTCTATAATTTTTGAGAAATCCTTATGACCCTTTTCGTCAGGTACTATATGGTCGCATCCAGGAAAACCTGCTGAACCTGTAGTATATATTCTGCTTTGAACCTCATCGGATTTTGGAGGAACTATACAGTTAGTTGTGAATAGGATAGGTCCGTTAAATGTTTTAAATTCTGTAGTTTGTTTCCACCATGAACCACCATAGTTTCCTACAAAATTATCATATTTTTTGAATGCTGGATAATAGTGACCAGGTAACATTTCACCGTGAGTATAAACATCCACACCAGTTCCTTTAGTTTGTTCTAAAAGCATTTCTAAGTCAACTAAATCATGTCCTGATATTAATATTGCAGGGTTGTTTCTAACTCCAATATTCACTTCTGTAATTTCAGGATTTCCGTATTTTGAAGTATTAGCTTCATCTAGTAGAGCCATAGCCTTAACACCGTACTCTCCAGTTTTTAAAGTAAGAGCTACAAGATCATCTGCAGATAATGTATCATCTAAACTTTTAGCTAGTGCTTCATAAACAAATTCATATATTTCAGGATCTTCTTTTCCTATGTTTAATGCATGGTCAGCATAAGCCGCCATACCCTTTAATCCGTATGTAATAAGTTCTCTTAATGATCTTACATCTTCATTTTCTGTAGCTAATACACCAACTTCGTCGCTATTAGCTTTTTCTTCCATTTCTTCACTAGTAGATACTTTAAAAGTTGCAGAATCATGCAAATTTTCTAAATTTAAATCTTTTAATAGTTCATCTCTATAAGAAATCATCTTTCTTATTTGGTTTTCTATAGCTTCTCTATCGAAGTTTGCATTAGTAATAGTCATAAATAAACTTGTAAGCATTTCGTGATTTAATCCGCCAAGTTCTTTAACGTCTAAATTACCTTTTTTTACAATTTCTGATATACCTTTAGTTGTGTAGATAAGCAAATCTTGAATATTCGCAACATCTTCTTTTTTACCACAAACACCAACTACTGTACAGCCTTGATTTTTAGCTGTTTCTTGACACTGATAACAAAACATACTCATTTAATAATTACCTCCTAATATTTTTTATTCTTTATAATTAAATGGACTTGGAGCTTTAACGACAAATATTTCTAAAACTTCATCGTCTTCGTTTCTTACATCCATTTTGGTACTGTAAGGAATGTTTAATATTTTGCCGCTGTTGTACTTATAAGGTTCTTGATTTCCTAGTGTAATAGTTAAAGTACCTCTTAATACTATCATATATACATTTGAGTTAGCATTATGTACAGGTAGTCCTTCACCTTTAGGGAAAATCATATGGTTTAAATCAACATTACCATCACTTATTATCTTCTCAATTAACTTACTATCTCCATCGCTAAAATTAAATTCTTTTTGAATCAAATTATTCACCTCACTAAATTTTTGTTGTTTATTTAATATTAGTATAGTATAATAAAAACAGTTAATCGGTAACAAATGTTACGAAAGGAGTTAAATTTTTTATGTATGAAAAATGGTCTTCTACTTTAGAAAAAGTAGACTTATTTAAAGATATAACATTTTCAGAATTAGAAAACATGTTTTTTTGTTTGCGACCTAATATAAAGCAATATCAAAAAGATGAAATTATAGCCTTAGAAGGTGACGATATTAAAAATTTCGGAATCCTTCTTGAAGGTAAACTTATGCTTTATAAAGAAAAATTTGATGGAACAAGGGTTCTTTTAAAGCAGGTTCATCCGGGACAACTTTTCGGAGAAATCGCATCCTTCTCTGATAAAAGAAAATGGCCTGCCCAGGTTCAAGTAGCTAAAAATTCTACTGTAATGTTTATGCCTCCTGAAAAAATAACAAATACTTGTACCAACTTATGTCGCGGTCATAGAATGTTAACCTTAAACATGATAAAAATAATATCTAAAAAAGCCATAAACTTAAATAAAACTATAGAGTATTTATCTGTAAAAAGTATTAGACAGAAAATAGCATACTATTTACTAGATCAGTATAAAAAAACTAAATCTAAAAATTTCATGCTTGATATGAACAGAAATGAACTATCAGATTTCCTAAATGTTACCAGGCCATCTTTGTCTAGAGAGATGGCAAACATGAGGGATGAAGGTCTGATAGACTTTCACAGATCATCGATTAAACTATTAAATATTGACAAACTAAGCTCTATAGTATAGTCCATTATATATTTATCCTAATTGAGAAAAATTATACAGGAAATTCCTTGATATATACCCTTGTAGGGTATATAATAAATAAAAAATGATGGAGGAAATAATGGCAAAGAAAAAAGTAGCTTACATTAAACAAAATACATGTGATAGGTCACCATTTTGTCCTGTCAAACGAATATGTCCTCAAAAGGCTTTGAAAAGAAAGGGCTTTTTCGGACCTCTTGAGATAGATGAGGAAAAATGCACCGGGTGTGGTACATGCTTACAATATTGTCCTCATGGTGCTGTAAAAATGAAAAAAGCAAAAGCAAGTTAGAGACAAATAACCTTTTTATTTTCGAATAAAGGGGTTATACTTATATAGAGGTGGAGTAATATGAAAAAACTAGAAAACATAATTTTTTACATAGCAATTATCTTTTCGGGATACACTCTTTACAAGGTTTATATAATGAATAAATCAGTTCCAGAGGGAATGTGTCCTGTAAATAATTATATAGAATATATTTATATATCAATTGGACTAGCAGCAGCATACTTTATAATTTCATTTATAAATAACAGAAAAAATGCTGAAGATGAGAAAGCATAAATTGAGGACTATTTAACGAAGTTGCTCCTTAAGCAGTATTGTGATAAACTTTACTACTGCACAATAAAATTAAGGATGTAGAATATGAATAAGAACAGCGAAGCACTAGGTAAAGAGAATATTGGTAAATTATTGAAGAAACTTTCTATTCCTGCAACAATGGGAATGTTTGTAAACGCATTATACAATCTTGTGGATACAATTTTTTTAGGAAGATTTGTTGGGGTAGATGCCATAGGAGCATTAGCCATAGCCTTTCCAATACAGATGATAGTTTTAGCTTTTGGGATTATGGTTGGAATAGGTACTGCAAGCGCTGCTTCAAGGGCTTTAGGAGCAAAAAAAGTAGAAAAGGCAGATCATATAGTTGGTAATGCATTTCTTTCAATAATAATAATAGGTATACTGTTAGTTACTGTAGGAAGGTACTTTCTAAATCCGATACTACAATTATTTGGGGCTACAGAAAACCTTCTTCCATTAGCTTATGACTATATGAATATTATATTGCTAGGAAGTATCTTTCTTACTATACAGGTGGTTTCTAATAATGTAATAAGATCGGAAGGAAATGCTAAGGTAGCTATGATCTCCATGATGATTGGAACAGGTTTTAATATTTTTATGGATCCTATATTCATTGAGTTGTTAGGATTCGGAATTAAAGGCGCAGCACTAGCTACAATTATAGGTCAAACTTTAGGATTCATTTATGTTATGAATTACTTTTATAGTGGTAAGAGTAACTATAAAATTATGCCTAGACATTTAAAACCTAATTTTGAATATATCAAAGAAATATTTTCCGTTGGGTTCCCGACCTTCATGAGAAATGTGGCAGGAAGCTTTTTAGCAATAGTTGCTAATAATTCTCTTGGATATTACGGTGGGGATATAGCTATTAGCGTATATGGAGTAATTCAAAGAGTATTAAGATTTGCTATAATGCCTATGTTTGGTATAGTGCAGGGATTTCAGCCGATAGCAAGTTACAATTACGGAGCGGAAAATTTTAATAGGGTTAAAGATGTTATTAAGGTATCATTAAAATGGTTAATAATATATGCAACTATAAGTATTTTCTTTGTACAGTTGTTCCCTGAACAGATAATCAGGTTGTTTAATAAGGATCCGGAGTTATTAAGCTTAGGTAAGCCGGCCTTAAGGATAGTAACTATAATGATGCCTTTAATAGGTATTCAGGTCCTGGCAGGGTCTATGTACCAAGCTTTAGGTAAACCAAAACCAGCATTAATAGTTTCTATGTCTAGACAAACATTATTTCTAATACCCTTGATTCTAATGCTACCAAGTATTTTCAATATGGGTCTTATGGGCGTTTACTGGGCATTTCCAATAGCTGATGTTTTGGCAATAATACTGAGTGGTTATATGATAAGAAGGCAGATAAAGAAGCTTGATGAAAGAATAACAAATAACAAAATTGCTGGAAGTTAATTCAGCAATTTTGTTTTATTTAAACAATAACCTTGCGAGGAAGGGTCTTTTAATAGTAATTGCAGTTACAGGACAAAGTTCCTGACAGCAAAAACAGCTGATGCATTTATCATAGTCAACTAGGGGTTTATTATTAATCATTTCAATAGCTTCAGGAGGACAGCTTCTTGCACAATCACCACAGCTTATGCAAATATCCTGGTTAAAAACCGGTTTTGACTTTAACTTATCGATTAATAGATTCATAATTGGTTTTGGAATATTTCTTAAATTTCCACTATTTGCAGGAGCTTTCTTAAAATCTTTAACAATCAAATCTTCTAATTTCTCTCCAATAATATCAGTTTCAAAGTTGAAATTTTTTATAAGATTACGTTGTTTTGCATTTCTTAAAGTAGGTACATCTTCTAGATCTAGTCCAATAATCTTGCATGCTGTAAGATCAAGATGATGGGGATTTTCAGAAGCAAGAATTATACCTAAGTGTTTCTTATTTCCTCCAGAAGGACCAGCTCCTTCCATTGCATCGATACCATCCATTATATGAAGAATTGGGTTAGTACATTCACAAATATCTATAAGAGATTCGGAAAAATCATTAATATCAGGCATTTTAACATGATACTCAGCTTTATTAGTTCCCGGAACAAGACCGAATAAATTTTTAACAGCTCCTGTAAAAACCGCAAAACCGTGAGTTTTTAATTTAGATACATTTATTATTTTATCTACATCATTTATCATATCAGTAAGAAGAATATTATTTAGTATCACCCCATCTTCATACTCTCTAGTAAAAGATTGGAAGTTATAATTTAGAGAAGTATTTTCTGTTTTAGCTGCATCAATCATTCCAGTGCTCTTATATATGGCACTTAGCATGGGCTTAATAAAAGGACCGCCGGGACTATCTCCAATTAGTACAATTCCTCCTTTTTCTACAATGATTTCAGCAAGAGCTTTTATTATAATAGGGTGGGTTGTAGTAGCTTCTTCTGGAGTTTTTTTCATTAAAAGATTAGGTTTTAATAATATTTTTTCTCCCTCTTTAACGTATTTATCTAATCCTCCTAAATTTTCAAAAATTTTCAAGAGGGATTTTTTGGTTTTATCATAATCATAACTATCTTGTTTTATTACTGATACTTTCATAAATTGGAACCTCCTAATGTTATAGGTACAATTATATATTTTTTGTAATTATAAGTAAAACTAAATTTATAAAATTTATAACTTCAATTATAACTTATTAATTGTTTATAACATTTCCCTATATACTTGACGAAAATGTATAGAAACTATAAAATATGATTACGAACGAATGTTCAGAGGTGAAATATATTGAATGAATTTAAAATAAAAGCTGATTTTGTACCGACTGGAGATCAGCCGAAAGCAATAGAAAAATTAACAAAAGGTATCAATGAAAACAAAAAATTTCAAACACTCTTAGGTGTTACAGGTTCAGGAAAAACTTTTACTATGGCAAATATAATTCAAAACGTACAAAAACCTACTTTAGTTATGGCTCACAATAAAACACTAGCAGGGCAGTTGTACAATGAATTCAAGGATTTTTTCCCTGATAATGCTGTGGAATACTTTGTAAGTTACTACGATTACTACCAACCGGAAGCATATGTACCCTCTTCAGACACTTATATTGAGAAAGATGCTTCAGTAAATGATGAAATAGACAAGCTTAGACACTCTGCTACAGCATCTTTGTTTGAAAGAAGAGATGTAATAATTGTGGCATCGGTATCCTGTATTTACGGTTTAGGAAGCCCGATAGATTATGAAAATCTTGTGATTTCATTAAGGCCGGGTATGATTAAAGATAGAGACGAAATAATCGAAAAGCTAATAGAGATACAGTACAGCAGAAACGACATTAACTTTATAAGAGGAACTTTTAGAGTTAGAGGTGACGTTTTGGAAATATTTCCTGCTTCGTCTTCTGAAAATGCAGTTAGAGTAGAATTTTTTGGAGATGAAATAGATAGGATTACAGAAGTGAATTCCTTAACAGGAGAAGTGATAGGAAGAAGAAAACATATATCAATATTCCCTGCATCTCACTATGCAACAACTGATGAAAATATTAAGAGAGCAGTAAAAGATATTGAGATAGAACTACAAGAAAGACTTGAGGTTCTAAGAAAAGAAGATAAACTAGTAGAAGCTCAGAGACTTGAGCAAAGGACTAGATATGATATAGAAATGTTGAGAGAGATGGGGTTTTGTACTGGTATTGAAAACTATTCAAGACACATTAATAATCTTAAACCAGGACAGAGACCCTATACATTAATTGATTATTTTCCTGATGACTACCTTACTATAATTGATGAATCTCATATGACTGTTCCTCAGATAAGAGGAATGTACAATGGAGATAGGGCAAGGAAACAGACTCTAGTGGATTTTGGATTTAGACTTCCATCCGCCCTGGACAACAGACCTCTAAAATTTGATGAATTTGAAGAAAAGATAAATACTGCAACCTTTGTAAGTGCAACTCCAGGACCTTATGAAGAAGAACATTCAGAAAATATAGTAGAGCAAATAATAAGGCCTACTGGATTAATAGATCCTGAAATCCAAGTTCGACCAGTTAAAGGGCAAATTGATGACTTATCTGAAGAAATAAGAAAAGTAACAGATAAAAATCAAAGAGTTTTAATTACTACATTAACAAAGAAAATGTCTGAAGATCTCACGTCTTACTATAAGGAAATAGGAATTAAAGTAAGATATCTACACTCGGATATAGATACCTTAGAGAGAATGGAAATTATAAGAGATTTAAGACAGGGAGAATTTGATGTCCTGGTAGGAATTAACTTGCTTAGGGAAGGTTTAGACCTGCCGGAAGTTTCTCTTATTGCTATTTTGGATGCAGATAAGGAAGGTTTTTTGAGATCAGAAACAGCCCTTATACAGACAATAGGTAGGGCAGCGAGAAATTTAGATGGTAGAGTTATAATGTACGGTGATAATATAACTGGATCTATGCAGAGAGCTATAGACGAAACTAACAGAAGAAGAAAAATTCAAGAAGAATATAACCGAAAACACAATATAAAGCCAAAATCAATAATAAAAAATGTGAAAGAAGTTATGAAGGCTACAATAGCAGCAGAAGAGGAAGCCAGTTACGGAGAGAAAATAGAACTATCCTCTAAAGCTGATGTTGATAAGAGAATAAAACAATTAGATGAAAAAATGATGGTAGCAGCATCAAAATTAGAGTTTGAAAAAGCTGCTAAATATAGAGATGAAATAAATGAACTTAAGAAAATCAAGAAGAGATTTTAGGAATAGGAAGGACTTATGAAAAAAAATATATATGTTAAAGGTGCAAAAGAGCATAATCTAAAGGATATAAATGTAGAACTGCCGAGAGATAAGATGATTGTATTTACTGGAATCAGCGGTTCAGGAAAATCATCTTTAGCTTTTGATACTATTTATGCTGAAGGACAGAGAAGATACGTAGAGAGCTTATCTTCTTATGCCAGACAATTTTTAGGACAGATGGAAAAACCCAACGTAGAACATATAGAAGGTTTATCTCCAGCTATATCTATAGATCAAAAAACTACAAGCAATAATCCAAGATCTACCGTAGGGACGGTAACAGAAATATATGATTATTTAAGATTACTTTATGCTAGAGTGGGCACACCACACTGCCCTGAATGTGGTAAGGAAATAACTTCTCAGTCATTAGACCAGATAGTAGATAAGGTAATGGAACTGGAAGAGAGAACAAAAATCAGGCTCCTGGCTCCAGTAGTTAGAGAGCAGAAAGGTACCCACAAAAAACTTCTTGAAAGAATTAAAAAAGAAGGATACGTAAGGGTCAGAGTAGATGGACAGGAATATGAAATAGAAGACAAGTTTAATTTAGATAAAAATATAAAGCATTCTATAGAGGTTGTAGTAGATAGATTAATAGTAAAAGAAGGGATTACTAGAAGATTAACTGACTCTATTGAGACATGTCTAGAACTTGCTGATGGGCTTGTAATAATAGATGTTGTAGATGGAGAAGAAATTCTAATGAGTACTCACTTTGCATGCATAGACTGTGGTGTAAGTATAGGAGAAATATCCACAAGAATGTTTTCCTTTAATAATCCTTTTGGTATGTGTGAAAGCTGTCACGGTCTAGGTGTTGAAAAAAATATAGATGTAGATTTAGTAATTCCAAATAAAGATTTGACTATAGGGCAGAGAGCCATAGATCCATACGGTACTGATAGAGATGGATATTACTATCAAATATTTAAAACTTTAGCAGACTATCACGACTTCGATATAGATAAGCCTATTAAAGAAGCTCCGGATAGTTTTGTGGAAGAGCTTTTATACGGTACAGGAAGAAGAAAACTGGAAATAGAATTTAACAGCAAATTCAAAGGAAAAACTGTAATATCAAAACCCTTTGAAGGTGTTGTAAACAACTTAAATAGAAGATATAAAGAAACAAACTCAAGAAGTATTAAAGATTGGATTGAAGGATATATAAATGAAACACCTTGCAAAGCATGTGATGGTCAGAGATTAAATCCTATAAGTCTAGCGGTAACTATCGAAGACAAAAACATTATTGAAGTAACAGATTTACCAATAACAGAATTATATAACTTTATATCAGGTTTAACTCTCGATGAAAGAAAAAAATTCATAGCTGAACAGATAGTAAATGAGATTAGAGGAAGGGTAAAATTTCTTCTAGATGTAGGATTAGAATATCTTACCTTAAGTAGAAGTGCAGGGACCCTATCAGGAGGAGAATCCCAAAGAATTAGATTAGCTACGCAGATAGGAGCAAGCTTAGTCGGTGTACTATACGTTCTCGATGAACCAAGCATAGGCCTACACCAAAGAGATAATAAGAGACTAATACAAACATTGAGAAATCTTACAGATATAGGAAACACACTAATAGTTGTTGAGCACGACGAAGAAACCATAGAGAGTGCAGATTGTATATTAGATATTGGACCAGGAGCCGGGGTCCACGGTGGTGAAATAGTTGCTCAAGGATCCTTACAAGATATAATAAACTGTGAAAACTCCTTAACCGGACAGTATTTAAGTGGAAAGAAAAAAATACCAGTACCACAAAAAAGAAGATTAAAAAACGGGAAATATATTACTGTAAAAGGAGCCCAAGAAAACAATCTAAAGAATATTGATGTAAATTTTCCGTTAGGACTATTCACCTGTGTTACAGGGGTTTCAGGTTCTGGGAAAAGTTCATTAGTTAACGAAATACTGTACAAAGGATTGAAAAGTAAAAGTCCTAGATCTAGAATTGTTCCCGGTAAACACAAAGAAATAGACGGATATGAAGAAGTAGATAAAATAATAAATATAGACCAATCTCCTATAGGAAGAACTCCTAGATCAAATCCTGCTACATATACAAAAGTTTTTGATGATATAAGAGATGTTTTTGCTATGACTCAAGAAGCCAAGGCTAGAGGATACAATAAAGGAAGATTTTCTTTTAATGTAAAAGGTGGTAGGTGCGAAGCTTGTAAGGGTGATGGAATTAATAAAATAGAGATGCATTTTCTACCCGATGTTTACGTTCAATGTGAAGTATGTAAAGGTAAAAGATATAACAGAGAGACATTAGAAGTTAAATACAAAGGTAAAACTATAAGTGATGTTCTCGATATGACTATAGAGGAAGGCTTAGAATTCTTTGAAAACATTCCAAAAATAAAAAGAAAATTAAAAACCATGAATGACGTGGGATTGGGTTATTTAAAGTTGGGACAACCTTCTCCTCAATTATCTGGTGGAGAGGCTCAGCGTATAAAACTAGCATCGGAATTAGGAAAAAGAAGCACTGGAAGCACATTCTATATTTTAGACGAACCTACTACAGGACTTCACATGGCTGACATTCACAAACTTGTAGAGGTTTTAAGCAAACTTGTAGATGCCGGGAATACAGTAGTTGTAATAGAACATAATTTAGACGTAATTAAGACTGCTGATTACCTTATAGATCTTGGACCTGAAGGTGGGGACAAAGGTGGACAAATAGTGTTTCAAGGAACTCCCGAGGAGATAATAAAAGATAAAAAATCCTACACTGGAGAGTTCTTAAAAAAAGCATTAGATTAATATATTAAAGAAACCATATATTTCAATATGGTTTCTTTGTTTAGGTATACTTTTATTGAAAATACAAAAAATAAGGGGTATAATTTAAACATCAGGGGGGACATGATATGGAAAAACTTTTTTTAGAAAACAAGGACTTATTAAATAAGCTGCCTGTAGGAATTGCTAAGTGTAAGGTTGTATTAGAAAATGGAGAAGAAAATTTTATTATAGAAGATAGCAACAAGACTTTCTGTGAAATGGCAGAAAGACAGGATTATGAATTTATAAATAGAAAATTTTCTGAAGTGTTTCCAAAAGCAAAAACGTCTTTATTTGATTGGGTAAAAATATTTAGTGAAGTGGCATTTACCCTTAGAGACAAGACTATAGAGCAGTACTTCGAAATATTCGAAAAATATTTGAGAATACAGGTTGTTAGTAATGAAAAAGAAAGCTTCTATTTAATAATAGAAGATATTTCATTGAAAAAAAATTTCAATGACCTGTTAATGGAAAAACAGTTAGAAATAGAATATCTTGAAAAAGAATTGAAAAGTAAATCAAAAAGAGATTCTTTAATAGATGTATATAATCAGCAGGTTATGATTAAAAAATTAAAATTTAAGATAGAAAATTATAATAACAATAGTGAACCCTTTCTTTGTGGGATTTTGAATATAGATGGATTTGAAGAATTAAACTATAAATACTCAATAGAGTTTAGTGATACTATACTCAAAGAAGTAGGGGAAGTATTGAAAAAATCTATTAGAAAAATAGATATTTTAGGAAGAATTGGTAATGATGAATTTTTAATTATAATGCCAAATATAACTATGGATATTGCAAAAATTGTAGTTAATAAAATAAAGAGCCAGCTTAGAACCGATATAAAATCTATACCAAAAGGTGAACTAACCCTAAGTGGTGCTATAGAAGAATATGAAGGTGAGTCTTTAGAAGATTACTATAAAAAACTTAAAAACGGTGTAAAAAAAGCAAAAAAAAGAGGAAAAGATACAATTCTATTATAAAGTTAAAGAAGTTAGGAATTTTATTAAGGTGATTAGATGTTTAATATAAAAGAAGAATTAGGAAAACTTCCCGATAGTCCTGGAGTATATATGATGAAGGACGATATGGAAAATATTATTTACGTCGGCAAGGCTAAAAGCTTAAAGAAGAGAGTAAAGCAGTATTTTCAATCGTCAGGACACTCACTAAAAATTGGAAAAATGATAAGTAAAATAGAAAGCTTTGAGTACATTATTACAGATAATGAAATCGAAGCTTTAATTTTAGAGTCAAATTTAATAAAGAAAAATAGACCGAAGTACAATACTTTACTAATGGATGATAAACACTATCCTTATATTAAAGTTACTGTAAGAGAGGATTTTCCTAGAATAATTAAAGTGAGAAAAATCCAAAAAGATAAAAATAAATATTTTGGCCCTTACGTAAGTACATATTCAGTGAATAAAACCATAGAAGCCTTAAGGGATATTTTTAAAATAAGAACCTGTAAAATTAATATAAAGAATGGGAATGAAAGAAAAAGACCCTGTTTAAATTATTATATAAAAAGATGTGATGCTCCTTGTGTTGGAAATATAAGCAAAGAAGATTACAGAAAAATGATTGATGAAGCTTTAGATATACTAGACGGCAAAGAAGATAAAATCATTAAAATTTTAGAAGAAAAAATGTTGAAAGCCTCTAAAGAGCTGAAATTTGAATTAGCTGCAGAATATAGAGATAAAATTGAATCTATAAGAAATGTAAATGAAAAACAAAAAATGACATCTACAAAACTAGTTGATTTAGATGTAGTAGGTATGGCTTTAGGAGAGGATAAAGCAGTAGTGGAAATTTTCTTTGTAAGAAATGGTAAAGTTCAAGGTAAGGAAGATTACATACTGCAGTACAATGGAGAAGAGAAACAAGAAGTGATAGAATCCTTTATAAAACAGTTTTATGCTGGTTCTGTATATGTTCCTAGAGAGATATACCTACAAGAGGAAATACCAGATAAAGAACTAATTGAAAAATGGTTGGGAGATAAAAGAGGTGGAAAAATTGAAATCAAAGTGCCTTTAAAAGGAGAAAAAAACATGCTCCTAAAAATGGTTAGGAAAAATGCCTTCGAAAAACTTCACAAAAACTTTGATAAAATAAAAAAGAAGACTGAAGATTCTAGAGAAGCAGTAGAGGAACTAGAAAAACTACTTGACTTTGATAAAAGTATAGATAGAATAGAAGCCTTTGATATTTCTAATATACAAGGTGTAGAGAATGTAGGGTCAATGGTAGTATTTATGGACGGATTGCCTAAAAAAAGTGATTACAGAAGATTTAGAATAAAAACCGTTTATGGGCCAAATGATTACAAAAGCATGGAAGAAATGCTCGATAGAAGAATAAGTCGTGGTCTTAAAGAAAAAGCAAAGGTAATAAAGGGTAAAAGCTTTGATAAACTTCCGGATTTAATTCTTATGGATGGTGGAAAAGGGCAGGTAAATATTGCTGAAGAAGTTCTCTACAACTACGGTGTAGATATTCCAGTTTGCGGTATGGTAAAAGACGATAAACATACAACTAGAGGGTTAATATATAATAATAAAGAATTTGAAATAAAGAAAAATTCTAAAGTTTACAGACTTATATCCTCTATACAAAACGAAGCCCATAGATTTGCAATAACCTATCATAAAAATTTAAGAAGTAAAAACGCCTTCAAATCCGAGCTAGACGATATACCAGGAGTTGGAGAAAAAAGAAAACTTAACCTACTTAAAAAATTCAAGTCTGTAGAAAAAATAAAAGAAGCAACCTATGAGGAATTACTGGAAACTGAAGGTATGAATAAAAAAGTGGCTGAAGAAGTGGTAAGATTTTTTGAAAAATAAATTTGTAAAACAGAACCTTCCAAATTAATTTGGAAGGTTCCTTTGATTTAATTTAAATTTTCAATAGTTGATGAATTTTGACTTTCTATAAAATCTTTATTTCCTATCCTATTTCTTATGCTCTTAACAAACATTAATCCTAAGAGCAGGATACCCACATATCCATTTATTACATAAACGATATTAACTAACAAGGAAAAATTCAGCCCAGTTCCTACAATAAGTCCAATTGAAGCTAAAAATACAGTAAGTAATTTAAATTTTTTGCTTTTATCTACAGCAAATCTAGAAGATACAGACCAGAGTAATGGAACAGCTGTAGTATAAATTCCAGCTACAATAATTATAGAAAATAGAGTAGCAAGTAGTGGGTGAACTTTTGCCGCTAAAATAAGTGCCGGAATTTGACTTCCGGAAACATCATTTATATGAGCCATTAAACCTAAGGCTACGATAATCACGGCAATAGAAAAACCAATAGCTCCAGTACTAGCTCCCAGTACTAATTCTTTTCTATTATCAGCATTAGATCCTATTGATGCTAAAAAACCTGCAAGCCAAAGCATACAGAATCCAACATAGGATCCGGCTGCAAAAAGCCAGTTTGTAGAAGCTCTAGTCATTTCCATTTCAGGTATGGAAACTGCAGCTTCCTTTAAACCCTCTAAATTTCCAAAAATTGATACAATACCTAAAACTATAGAAATTATAACTATTGTCGGTCCTATTTTTCCTATTATGTCGACCAATTTATTTAGTCCTAGCAAAACAGTTATGCATGCCAATACAGCCATTGTAACTCCACCAACAAAATTTGGAATACCAAAATGCTGGTTAAAAGTTGCACTTGCACCTGCAACCATAACTATAAAAGAAAGATAAATAAACAATATTGAGAAATAGTCGAAAAAGGTCCCTAATTTTTTTCCGCAGTAGTAGTTAAATATATCGCTGCCTTTTTTGAAATCATGATCGAATCCGGCAGTTATAAAAGAAACACCAACATACCATAATAAAACAAGAGTAACCAAGCCTCCCGCAACTCCTAAATATCCATAAGATGTAAAATATTGAAGTACTTCTTGGCCTGTAGCAAATCCAGAACCAATAAGAAAGGCAATGAAAGCTCCTGCATAAGTTACTACTTTTTTAAAATTAATTGTATTTGAATTCATTAAATTCTCCTTCCCGTTTTATTGAGAAACTCAATAAACAAGCAAATTGAGAATAAGCTGTTAAACGAAAAGGAAAACATTTACACGTTAAATATATAACAATAAAATTTTATTGTCAAATCATATTTCAATTAAACAATCTATTTTAAATCATATTTTTTTATGAGGTTGAATAATTGACGATCGCTAATTTCCAATACTTGTGAAGATTTGGGAACATTGTAATCATATTTTTCAAGAATTTTTTTAATATATTCAGATTCTTTAATTTCTCGATACTCTCTTAAAGGATATATTTTTGAATCATCACACTTATAATTTTGACCTAGAGAGTGGACAATTGGGAGACCTTGCTTTGTAATCACACCCTTTTCTGAAAGAACTACCATTCTGTCTATAATATTTTTTAATTCTCTTAAATTACCAGGGTAATCATAGCTGTAAAGAAAAGACTTGACCTTAGGTTCAATTCTTTTTATTTCTATATTATTTTCTTTTTGAGATTTTTTAAGCATAAAATCTAGTAAGTCGTCAAAATCTTCCATTCTTTCTTTTAGTGAAGGAACTCTAATCACGATAGTACTTATTCTATATGCAAAATCTTCTCGTATTTTATTCGAACATACAGCTTCGTTTATGTCAACATTCGTAGCAGTAATAAGTCTAAAATCAATTTCTCTCTCTTCATTCGACCCTACCTTAGCAACTTTTTTGTTTTCAATAGTTCTAAGAAGTTTTACTTGAGTTTTTAAAGAAAGCTCTCCAATTTCATCTAAAAATAGAGTACCACCTCTCGAAGTTTCAATTTTTCCTTTTTTATCGTCTATTGCCCCAGTAAAGGCACCTTTTACGTGACCAAAGAGTTCACTTTCTAATAGACTATCAGAAAAAGAAGAACAATTAAGAGTTACCATAGGCATATCACTACGTCTGCTTTTATAATGAATGTATCTAGCAGTTACATCTTTTCCGGAACCGGATTCACCAATCAGCATAACGTTAGCATTACTCTTAGCTACCTTATCGCAAAGATTAATCATATTTCTATAAGAACTACTTTTAGAATTAAGTATGTACTTATTAAAGAAATTATCTTTTTCAGACACAAAATCACCTCCAGATTACTTATATCTTATTATATCATTGTTCAATATTTTATGAAATAAATTTCTTGAAATAGAAATAAATTTCATAAAATAAGGAAAAATAGTTATTTATTTATCAAAGAAAACGATTTCAAAATAATCAATTTATATTGAAATAATAAGGTTAGATAGGGTTAGATAATTTATTGGCATGATGTTTGCTTTAATATATAGGTGAGAATAAGCTGAAACGAAAATAAGGAAAATAGGAGGAAGTGCTTATGGCGGGAGATATTATTCTAATAACAAATAATGAAAATTTCATAGGAAAAGATTATAAAGTATATTCTGTCGAATTTAGAAAATGCAGGTATATAGAAATATTAACAAAGGTAAGAGATAAGGTTCACGAAAATTATAGAATTTTGACTCATCCTATGGCTGGTAGTTTAAAACCAAATCAAACACCATATAAATCAGTACTGTTAATAAAAGAAGAAACCTTAGATTACAATAGTTTAAATTTAATTGAAAATGCTATTGATTCTGCTAAGAAATTTTTAGGAATTAGAAAACTTCCCCAGTGGAATGAAAAATGTCTTAAGGATTTTAGAACCTTAGACCAATCATTCATTGAAGGTGCACTTTTAAACAAGAGTAAAAACTCTTACTATATTAAATAATTGGAGGTAGAGCATTGAAATTAGAATTAGGAAAAATAATGATTAAAGATGTTCAATTTGGTGAAGAAACCAAAGTTGAAAAGGGAACTCTTTATGTAAACAAAGAAAAAATTAAAGAGATGGTTCTTGAAGACAAAAGACTTATTAAAGCGGACGTAGAACTTGCAAGACCAGGAGAATCTGTGAGAATTGCACCAGTCAAAGATGTTATAGAGCCTAGAGTAAAAGTTGAAGGAAATGGTCAAGTTTTCCCTGGGATTATCAATAAAGTAAAAACCGTTGGAGAAGGAAGAACCCATGCATTGGTAGGATCAAATGTAGTAACCTGCGGTAAAATTGTTGGATTCCAAGAAGGATTAATAGACATGTCGGGACCTACTGCTAAATACACACCATTTTCTAAAACTAATAATGTTTGTGTAGTAATAGAAGGTAGAGAAGATTTAGAGACCCATGAATATGAAGAAGCAGGGAGACTTGCTGGATTAAAAGTTGCAGCATATATAGGAGAAGCTGGTAAAAAAGTTGAACCTAATGAAATAGTAACTTATGAAACAAAACCTTTATTAGAACAGGTAGCAGAATATCCAGATTTACCGAAAGTGGGATATGTACATATGCTTCAGTCTCAAGGTTTATTACATGATACATACTATTACGGTGTAGATGCTAAGGTAATGGTACCTACTTTTATGTATCCTACAGAGATGATGGATGGGGCAATTGTTAGTGGAAACTGTGTAGCACCTTGTGATAAAGTAACTACCTTCCATCACTTTAATAACCCTGTAATTGAAGACTTATATGAAAGACATGGTAAAGATATAAATTTTATAGGGGTAGTATTAACAAATGAAAATGTTTGGCTTATGGATAAAGAAAGATCCTCAGATATGACAGCTAAATTATGTAGACATCTGGGTCTTGACGGGGTAATAATAACTGAAGAAGGTTATGGAAATCCAGATACTGATTTAATGATGAACTGCCAGAAAGTTGCTCAAGAAGATATAGACGTTGTCCTTATAACGGATGAATTTCCTGGAAGAGATGGAAAATCCCAATCTGTTGCTGATACAGTACCAGAGGCAGATGCTCTCGTATCCTGTGGAAATGGAAATGTAATTGAGTATTTTCCTCCAATGGATAAGGTTATCGGAACTCTTGACTATATTGAGACAATGATAGGTGGATATGAAGGAAGTCTTAAAGAAGATGGTAGCATAGAGGCAGAAATTCAAATAATTATAGCATCAACAATAGCAAACGGTTATAATACACTGGCTGCAAAAGGATATTAAGGAGGAAAAGATGAGTAAAATTAAAGTAGTTCACTATATTAACAACTTTTTTGCAAATATTGGTGGAGAAGAAAAAGCAGATGTACCACCTGAAATAAGGGAAGGAAAGATAGGACCGGGATTAGCTCTCGAAAGTTCTTTAGGTGAAGAATATGAAATAGTTGCAACAGCAATATGTGGAGATTCATATTTTGGAGAAAATATTGAAGAAGCTAAAGAAACTCTTATGGGAATGATTGAAAAGTACGATCCTGATTTGTTTGTAGCGGGACCTGCTTTTAATGCAGGTAGGTACGGTACTGCATGTGGTACTATGGCAAAAGAAGTTGAAGAAAAATTAAACATACCAGTAATAACAGGTATGTATTCAGAAAATCCAGGTGTGGATTTATTTAAACAAGATATTCATATAATAGAAACATCAATATCAGCTGCTGGAATGAGAAAAGCAATGAAAAAAATAGCTGATTTAGGAGATAAAATGGTTAAAGAAGAAGAAATTTTATCCCCACAAGAAGAAGGATACTTTGAAAGAGGAATCAGAGTTAACTATTTTAATGATGTTAGAGGTTCAAAAAGAGCAGTGGATATGCTTATTAAGAAAATGAAAAAAGAAGAATACAACACGGAATACCCAATGCCTGTATTTGACAGAGTAGATCCTATGCCGGCTATAAAAGATTTAAGTAAAATTAAAGTTGCTTTGGTAACTTCAGGAGGAGTAGTACCTCAAGGTAATCCGGATAAAATAGAGTCTTCAAGTGCTACTAAATATGGAATATACGATATTTCAAATTTAGAATCAATGAAGAAAGACGATTTCATGACAATACATGGAGGATACGATAGAGCTTTCGTAACAGAAAACCCAAATCTGGTAGTACCACTTGATGTAATGAGAGAGTATGAAGAAGAAGGTGTAATAGGTGAACTAGCAGATTATTTTGTAACTACCACTGGAACCGGAACATCAGTTGGAAATGCAAAAGGATTTGGTGAGGAGTTCAGTAAAAAACTTGTGGAAGATGGAGTAGGAGCAGTTCTTCTAACCTCTACCTGAGGTACCTGTACACGTTGCGGTGCAACAATGGTAAAAGAAATTGAAAGAGCTGGTATTCCAGTAGTTCATTTAGCAACAATAATACCTATATCCTTAACTATAGGTGCAAATAGAATAGTACCTGCAGTTAGTATACCTCATCCTCTAGGTAATCCTAAGCTAAGTTATAAGGAAAGTAAAGAATTAAGAAAAGAATTAGTTGGTAGAGCTTTTAAAGCGCTACAGACCGAGGTAGATGGACAAACAGTATTTGAAAATTAGGAGTAAATATGGAAAATATATATGATTTAATAATTATTGGTGCTGGACCAGCTGGACTTTCAGCAGGTATTTATGCTTCAAGAGCAAAGCTAAGCACATTAATACTAGAAAAAGATAAAACTGGTGGTCAAATAGTAACTACAGATGAAGTGGCTAATTATCCTGGGTCAGTGGAAAATCCTACAGGACCTTCTATAGTCGCAAGAATGGTAAAGCAAGCAGAAGAATTTGGAGCTTTAAGAAAAAAAGATCCTGTATTAGAAGTTGATTTTACAGGCAAAATAAAAATAGTAAGATGTAAAAAGAATGAATATCAAGGAAGATCAGTAATAATTGCATCAGGAGCTAAACCAAGAAGAATAGGATGTCAAGGTGAGGTTGAGTTAACTGGAAAGGGAGTATCTTATTGTGCAACATGTGATGGAGATTTTTTCACGGATTTTGAAGTATTCGTTATCGGTGGAGGAGATTCAGCAGTAGAAGAAGCTATTTATCTTACGAAATACGCTAGAAAGGTCACTGTGGTTCATAGAAGAGATGAACTCAGAGCAGCGAAATCTATACAAGAAAAGGCATTTAAAAATAAAAAAATTGAATTTCTTTGGGATACAACTGTAGAAGAAATAAAAGGTAAGGGTATAGTTGAAAGTATAGTTTTCAAGAATAAAAAGACTGGAGAAATAACAGAGTATAAGGCACAAGAAGAAGATGGAACCTTCGGAGTATTTCCTTTTGTTGGGTACGAACCTATGAGTCATATTTATAAAGATATAATTCAACTAGATGAAAAAGGTTACATAATCACAGATGAAAAAATGAGAACAAATATAGATGGAGTATTTGCTGTTGGCGATATCAGAGTTAAAGATTTAAGACAGGTTATAACAGCTGCAGCAGATGGTGCCATTGGTGCTGTTCAAGCTGAAAAATATATAGATAACTTATATCCAATTCTTGAAAGGGAGGTAGTTTGATGTTAGAAGTAGATAAAAAAACTTTTGAAGAAGAAGTCTTAAAATCTGAAGGCTTTATACTTGTAGACTTTTGGAGTCAAGGATGTGAACCTTGTAAAGAATTGATGCCAGAAGTTGAAGAATTAGAAGAAGAGTTTTTAGATAAAGTGAAATTCACAAAACTCGATACAGGCAAGGCAAGAAGACTGGCAATATCTCAAAGAGTTTTAGGGTTACCAACAATTGCTTTGTATAAAAATGGAGAAAAAATATCTGAAGTTACAAAAGATGATGCTTCAAAAGATAGCATTAGAGATATGATAAAAAATAACATATAAAAATAAAAAATAGGAGGAGCTTATGAGCTTATTCAAAGATAAAAAAGTCATTGTAATCGGCGATAGAGACGGAGTACCTGGACCTGCTATAGAAGAGTGTCTAAAGAGTACTGATAGTGAAGTAGTTTTTTCATCAACAGAATGCTTCGTCTGAACCGCTGCAGGTGCAATGGATTTAGAGAACCAAAAAAGAGTTAAAGATTTTGCAGACCAATACGGTGCTGAAAACTTAGTAGTAGTACTAGGAGCAGCGGAAGGTGAAGCAGCTGGTTTAGCTGCAGAAACCGTAACAGCTGGAGATCCAACTTTTGCGGGTCCATTGACAGGAGTCCAGTTAGGACTAAAAGTATATCATGTAGTAGAATCTGAATTTAAATCAGAAGTTGACCAAGAAGTTTATGAAGATCAAGTAGGGATGATGGAAATGGTACTTGATGTAGATGATATTGTTTCAGAGATGACAGATATTAGAGGACAGTATAGTAAATTTTAAAGTAAAATTAAAACAATTGTATGAGAGGCTTATAGTCAATCATACAATTGTTTCTTAATGAAGAAAATAGTATTTAATAAAAAATGGAGGAAATCATGAATTATCCAGTAGTAAAAGGAGTTGGATATGCTTTAATCCATACTCCAGATATGATAATACATAATGGAACAACACAAACTACAGAAAGGATTACAAATCCTGATTCTGAGTATCTAAAAAATTTAAATAAATTTATCAGAAGCTATAATGAAGTACTATCATATGTTCCTAATCAAGTTTATATAGGAAACAAGACACCTAAAGATTTAGAAAAAATAGATATGCCTTGGTATGATAAAAAAAGTAGTATTTCAGAAAGATTTGGAAAATTTGGAGAAATAATGCCTCAAGATGAATTTATTGGACTTATAAAAATTTCTGATGCTTTTGATTTGGTTTATTTGGAAGAAAGTTTCACTACAAAAATTAAAGAAAAGTTATTAAACCACCCATTATTTAAAGAAGATATAGAATCAATAAAAAGTGGAGTAGAAATTGAAAAAATAAAAAAATTAGTTGATGATCACGCAGAAACTTTATATCACGAAGGTAAATTAGTTGGTTGTGTAAAAAGAGCACACGACATAGATTCGAATTTGACAGCTCATATATTATTTGAAAATCTTGTAGTGAAAGCATCAGGAATCCTGGCATTAAAAAACTTAATATCCAAGAGTAATATTAAGGCTGAAGAAATAGATTATGTAATAGAATGTTCTGAAGAAGCCTGTGGTGATATGAATCAAAGAGGGGGAGGAAATTTTGCGAAATCCATAGCAGAAAAATGTGGAGCAGTTAATGCAACAGGTTCAGATACAAGAGGCTTTTGTGCAGCCCCAGTACATGCCTTGATACAAGCTTCAGCTTTAGTTAAGTCAGGTGTATACAATAATGTAGTTATTGTAGCAGGAGGAGCAACTGCCAAGCTTGGAATGAACGGGAAAGATCACGTAAAAAAAGACATGCCAGTACTTGAAGATGTTTTAGGGTCATTTGCCATATTGGTAAGTAAAAATGACGGAAAGAATCCTGTTATAAGAACAGATTTAGTTGGTCGACATACTGTAGGTACGGGATCTTCACCACAAGCAGTAATCACATCATTAATTACTGCACCATTAGATAAAGCGGGATTAAAAATAACAGATATAGACAAATATTCAGTAGAAATGCAAAATCCTGATATAACTAAGCCGGCTGGAGCAGGTAATGTTCCAGAATCAAATTATAAAATGATAGGAGCTTTAGGTGTTAAAAGAAAAGACATAGAGAGAAAAGATCTTTTAGACTTTGTAAAAGAACACGGAATGCAAGGCTGGGCTCCTACTCAAGGACATATACCTTCGGGAGTGCCTTATGTAGGATTTGCAATGAATGATCTTACTGTCGGTGAGTATAATAGAGCAATGATTGTTGGAAAAGGAAGTTTGTTTCTAGGTAGGATGACAAATTTATTTGATGGTGTTTCAGTTATACTTGAAAGAAATAAAGGTAAAGAAGATAAGTCTGTATCTGAGGATACAGTTAAAAAAATGATAGCAGAATCTATGAGAAAACTAGCATCTCAATTCCTGGAAGAACAGGAGTGATAAAATGAAAGAAAAAACCATTAAAAAAGTTATAGGTGAAACCATGATGGAAATTGCTGAAGGAATAGAATCAGGATCTTTTGGTAGTAAAATTAAAATTGGGTTAACTACTATAGGAAGTGAACATGGTCAGGACAATCTTATTAAAGGTGCGGAATTAGCACAAAAAAAGAATAAAGACCTAGAAGTCGTTTTAATAGGGAAAAATAATCATTCAAATTTAGAGACTATTGAAGTAGAAAATGAATCTGATATGCACAAAAAAATGGAAGAGCTACTAGAATCTGGATATATTTCTGGTTGCGTTACAATGCACTATAATTTTCCTGTTGGAGTATCAACTGTAGGCCGGTTAACAACTCCCGGTAAAGGCAAAGAAACATTTCTAGCCACAACTACAGGAACATCATCAGTAGACAGAAGTGAAGCTATGGTTAAGAATGCAATCCATGGAATTATAGCAGCAAAAGCTTCGGGAATTGATAATCCTACCTTAGGAATACTCAATTTAGATGGAGCAAGACAAGTCGAAATAATACTAAAGAAACTTTCATCTAAAGGGTACAATATAAATTTTGCAGAATCTGTAAGAGCTGACAAGGGTTTGATAATGAGAGGCAACGACATGTTACAGGGCACGGCAGATGTTTTGGTCACAGATACTTTAACTGGAAATATTTTAATGAAGGTATTCTCTGCATATACGACAGGTGGGAGTTATGAATCTTTAGGATATGGATATGGTCCAGGAATAGGAGAAGAATTTGATAATTTAATTTTAATACTATCAAGGGCTTCTGGAGTTCCAGTAGTTGCTAATTCAATATCTTATGCGAAAGATTTAGTTTTGGGAAAGGTAAAAGAAACAAGGAAAACTGAATTCAAAAAGTTAAAAGATATTGGCTTTGAAGATATTTTAAAAGAATTAAATAGTTCAAAAGAAGTCACAAAGAAAAAAGACAAATCTGATCTAAAACCGCCAAAAAAAGAAATTGTGTCTGAGCAGATTGCCGGCATCGATATACTTGATCTGGAAAATGCAGTAGAATCTTTATGGAGTAAAGGTATATATGCTGAAAGTGGTATGGGTTGTACAGGTCCTGTAGTCTTGGTTAATGAAGCTAATTTAGATAAATCTAAAAAAATACTTATAGGCGAGAAATTTATAATAGAATAATAATTTTAATAGATGGCTTAAAAAGAGCCATCTATTATTTTATAAATTTCACACATATCTACAGACTCTCTAAAAGCAGTTGCTAATTTATCATATTGTTTATTTTTGTATTCATACAAATTAATCTCATTATTTATATTAATATTGTAACCCTTATCTTCAAGGAGGGTATTAATTAATTCTTTTGTAAATTTACCATTATCAAATATACCGTGAAGATAAGTTCCAATTACTTTGTTTTTAATGCATCCATCTTTTTTCATGGTAGGATTATTAGTCAAAACCTTAACTTCACTGAAAAAATTTTCTTCGCTTTTTAAAATTGTTTCGCCCATATGTATTTCATATCCTGAGATTTCTATATTTGAAAGGTTTTTAAAAAAACCTTCTATCTTTGAAGTTTTTCCTTTGGCTTGAGTTCTAGTTTTGTTTGAATTAAATATTGTAGTTGAGTTTATGAGGCTTAGGCCTTTTTCAATACCTCCACCTTCTATATTATCTTTATCAACTATTTCTCTACCTAACATTTGGTAACCACCGCAAATTCCAAAAACAGGGGTATCATTAACTGACCTTTTTATTATTTCATCTGCCAAACCAGAATTTTTTAACCATTTTAAGTCCATTATAGTATTTTTAGTACCAGGAATAATTATCATATCAGGATTACCTAGTCTATTTATATTATCTACATATCTTAGAGAAACTTCTTCTATCATAGATAAAATATTAAAATCAGTAAAATTCGATATTCTAGGTAGCTTTACTACAGCAATATCAAGTAGAGATTTTTTACTTGCACCATCAAGTCTCTCGGAAAGACTGTCCTCGTCATCAATATCTACATCTAAATATGGAACTACGCCTATTATGTTAAGATTCACTTTTTCTTGAAACAAATCAATACCCGGCTTAAGAATTCCTTTATCACCTCGAAATTTATTAATTACTGCTGCCTTAATTCGATTTCTATCATTTTTATCAAGTAAAAACATAGTACCTGCTAAAGATGCAAAAACACCTCCTATATCTATATCACCAACTAAAAGCACAGGAGCATCAACCATTTCAGCAAAGCCCATATTAGCAATATCCTGTTTTCTAAGGTTTATTTCTGCTGGACTTCCAGCACCTTCGATTACAATTATGTCGTATTCATTCGATAAAGAATTAAAAGCATTTAAAATATGAGGCTTCATTTCTTCTTTAAAATTTCTAAAATATGGCATATTACCGTATACTTCTCCCATTAAAATTACCTGGCTTCCTTTTTCTCCAGTAGGTTTAAGCAGCAAAGGGTTCATTCGTACGTCAGGCTCTATACCAGAAGCTTCAGCTTGCATTACCTGAGCTCTGCCCATTTCTAACCCCTTAGATGTTACATAAGAGTTTAGAGCCATATTTTGAGATTTAAAAGGTGCAACCTTATACCCATCTTGTTTAAAAATTCTACATAGAGCAGCGGTAGTTAAACTTTTTCCTGCATTTGAATTCGTGCCTTGTACCATTATTATTTTTGCCATACTTACTCCTTAAATAAATTATTTTTATTAATATTCTTTTTATTACAGATTAAATCTACAAAACCTGGTTCATGTTCTCCCGTTAAGGAACTTGTTTGATGGTCTGACAAAATTATTATCTTAACATTCTTGCCAATAGATTGATAAATTGGTTTTAAAACCTCTTTATCAATTTTTTTTATAAAATTAATTTTTCCTGTCAAATTTTTCCTGTGAGAAACTTCATCTGTACCGTTTATATGTGTAATGGTTACATCATATTTATCATAATTGTTAATTACGGCATTAGTCTTTTCTACCAAATCAGTATCAATATCTCCAGTTGAATTATTTAATTCAACAGATTTGATATTCATTTTTTTAAATAGTCCTTTTACAAGCTCTGTATGAGAAACTGAAAAAGCACTTTTATTGTGTAAAGAGTGAAATGTTGGTATATCAAAAGGCTTACTTGGACCCCAGGGTAAATACATATAATCTATCCCATTAATATGTTTTTTGTTATTTTCCATAAAATCCTTTAAAGTATCAATAGCATATACTTTGTTAATATATTGAGTTAAATTCTCTCCAATATTTTCATGAGGGTAAAAACCTGATAAATGGTTAAAATTTCTTTTTGATTTTATGATTAGTAAATTTTTATAGTCATTCAAATGGTAGTATTTTAAACCTTCTGGAATATGTATAGTTTTAGATAGGCATTTTTTTTCATTTTTAGTCATTCCAATGCTGTTAAAAGAATGAAGTTTATTTTCTTTCATAGAAATTAAATTGCACCTTAAAACCCATTCGTCGTCATTCACTGGTATGTCATAGGTTAAGGATTCTAGATAAGACCTATGTTTTGGAATATTTTTGCCCTTGAGACCTATTATTTTTGAAATGCAATTAAGGCTGTTAGCACTTTTTTTGCTATGGTGAAATTTTGTTTTACAATGAAACCCTTGAGATTTAATAAGGTCTAAAGTAGGTGTAAAAGCATATTCCAAAGGACTTTTATTGGCTAGTAAATTAATTTTATTTTCGCTTATGCCATCAAGTATGATAAGTATAGTTTTCATTTTATTTTAATATTTCCTTTAATTTAGATACTAAAAATTTGTTTTCAGCATCTTTTTTTACAGCAATTCTATAGTAGCTATTATCTAATCCCTTATAGTTGTAGCAGCTTCTAATTAAAATTCTGTCTTTTTCTAAAGAGTCTTTTAAATTGAATTTCTTCTCCAACTTAAATAATATGTAGTTTCCTTTTGAAGGATAGACTTTCAACCCTAGTTTCTTTAATTCCTTAGTTAAGTACTTTCTTTGAGTATTTATGTATTTAATAGTATTCTCGATATATATAGTTTCATTTAAGGCAGCTAAGCCGCATCTTTCAGCTGTTGTAGATATATTCCAGGGAGGACCATTTTTTTTCAAATTAAAAATCAAGTTTTCATCAGAGGACATACAGTAACCTAATCTAATTCCAGGAATTGCAAAAATTTTAGTAAAAGATTTTAAAATTATCAGATTTTTATGGGAGTTGATTTTATCAACTAAAGAATAATCTTCAGAATTAGATAAAAAATCGATAAAGGATTCATCTAATACAAAATACGTATTATTTTTATGGCATTTATTTAAAATTTTTTCTAATAAATTTCGATTTACCAGTATACCAGTAGGATTATTAGGATTACATAAAAAAACAATATCTATTTCTTCATTAATATAGTCAAGAAAATCTTCGAAAATTTCAAAGTTCCTATCTTCTTTTAAGGTATAGTAATTAATATTAGAATTTAATAAATTAAGAGCTTCTTCATACTCTCCAAAAGTAGGAGCTGTTAGTAAGGCTTTTTTAGGTTTAATTGTTTGAACTATTCTGAAAATAGCTTCTGAAGCACCATTGGAAGGAAAAATATAATCTTTTGACACCTCTTCTTTTTTAGATATTCCTCCTATAAGTTTTCTGTAGTGTTGGTCAGGATATTTTGTGCATGCTTCTAAAGAATTGTGATAAGCTTCTTTAATACTTGGAGGTATTCCAAGAGGGTTAATATTTGAAGAGAAATCAATTATACTGTTTTCATCTACGCCTAGTTTATTAGCGGTAGTGTAAATATCTGCGCCATGTTTATAAGTTTCCATAATAACTCCTTTCAATTAGCCTAAAAAGTATATGATAGCTAAACTTAGCAATAATCCTAAAAATGATGTTGTATACATTAATTTAAATACTTTTAATATATCAGACACTTCAATAGATTTTAAACTATCACCAATAAAGGGTTTTTCTACTAAAACACCATGGTAATAATTAGGTCCTCCTAATCTAATGTTTAAAGCCCCTGCAGCTGCGGATTCTGATTGAGCAGAATTTGGGCTGGCATGTTTCTTTCGATCTCTTATAAAAATTTTCCATGAATTTTTATAATTGTATTTTAATAAAAGAGAAGAAAATACAATCAATAAGCCGCTTATTCTTGAAGGAAAGTAATTAAGAAAATCATCAGCAACTGCTGAAAATTTACCAAAAAAATAATATTTTTCGTTTTTATAACCTACCATTGAATCCAGTGTGTTTGCGGCTTTATAAGCAAAACCTAAAGGAGCACCACCTAAAGCAATAAATAACATAGGAGCAATGATACCGTCGCTTATATTTTCTGATACAGTTTCTACAGCAGCTTTAACTATAGATTCTTTATCTAGGTTCTCAGTATCACGACCAACAATCATAGATAAGCTTTTGCGACTTTTTTGCAAATCATTTTCTATTAGAGAATCGTATACTTTCTTTGTTTCATCCTTTAGATTTTTTACAGCCAATATATAATAGCACATTAAACTTTCAATAAATATAAACAGATAAGAATTAACCTTATATGCATACAGCAAAATTAGCTTTGGAATTAAGTAGGCAATAGATACAGTGATTATCCATAGCAACATCCCAAATATAAATTTATTTTTTTTGTTTTGGTTAAATTTCCCAAATATATTTTCTAAATATGATACAAACCTACCTATATACCTAATAGGATGAGGCCAGTTTTGAGGATCACCGATAATTAAATCGAGAAAGTATCCAAGGGTTAAGGGCACCATATAATCTCCTTATAATAAAAAATCTTCCGAAGATTCGGAAGAAAAAATCAATATCAATATAAATATAAATATCAATTAAGATTATCCTCCCGAAAATCTTAGCTCAATAAATTTGGCAGGTCTCCTGACTATCGGATCATCTAAATTCTCGCCTTCCCATTTAGCAGTGGCACTGAGATTTATCACCTTTACAGTAGCGGGGGCTGTAACAGATTTTACTGTTTTCCCTTTTAAAACGTAGTTACCAAATTTTAAAATTTAATTACCATAATTATATATACTGATATTATAAATGTCAATTAACAAAGAAATAGATATTAATAACTTATAATGTTTAAAAATAAGTAAAAATAAGTTATAATTAAAGAGTATTTACGTGGAAAAGAGGTGAAAAATGAATTCAGTTACTATAAGAGAAATTATAGAAGGATTAAACCTTGAAGTCCTTCATTTACCGGAAAAAGAAATAAGAATACATAATGATGAATTAATAAGACCTGGATTACAGCTAGCTGGGTATTTTGACATGTTTGCCTATGAAAGAATTCAAATCTTCGGTAAGACAGAATCCAATTATATAGAAACTTTAGACCCGAATAGCAAGATTAACAGAATAGATAAAATTTTTTCTTATCCTATTCCAGCGGCTATAGTTTGCTCTAATATGAATATCGACAGTGTAATGGTATACTGTGCTAAGAAACATGATAGACCTCTGTTGAGAACTAAAGATAGTACTACAAAACTGATAAGTAGATTGGATAATTTTTTGGAAGCTAAATTAGCTCCTGAAATCACAGTCCACGGAGTTATGGTAGAAGTTTACGGTATTGGTATCCTCCTAACGGGAAAAAGCGGTATAGGAAAGAGCGAGACGGCTTTGGAACTTGTAAAAAGAGGACATAGGTTGGTTTCAGATGATGCGGTAATAATAAAACTAAAGGGGAACACTTTAGAATGTACTTCACCAGAGATAACTAGACACCTCCTGGAAATAAGAGGAGTAGGTATACTTGATATCAATCACCTCTACGGTGTTGGTTCAATAAGGTTAAGGCAAAAGCTTAATGTGGTAATAAGTTTAGAAGAATGGGATCAAAACAAAGATTACGACAGGTTGGGCTTTGATGAGAAACATATAAAGATTTTAGGTAAAAATGTAAGAAAGATGGATGTTCCTGTAAGAACAGGTAGAAACATAGCAATGATAGTTGAAGTTGCAGCTATGAGTATAAGACAAAAGATATTAGGATACAATATTGAAGATGAATATAATAAAAGATTTGAAAATTTCAATAAGAAGAAAAAAAGTTAAATTGTATTTTTATAATAACTAGTATTTATATTTGTTTTTCAAAAGAATCTTTTTATATAAGAAAGATTAAAATTGAAGTAAAAAAAAGTATATCTTGCAAAACAAAATCAAAACTAAGGAAAATTGTATGAAAATAAATACAATATAAAAGCTTTAAAATCCTTAATATAAGCAGATGCTATTTGATTTTTAGTTTAAAGAAAGTAAATAGTTTGAATTTACAAAAATGAAAGATTCTAATATTTTGACTCCTAAAATTTCAAAGAAACTGGTTAAATAGCATATGAAATGTTAAATCGTAAAAAGGTTTTCTTTTACTATTGACTAAAATTTGAATGCAAGCTATACTTAAGCTATAAGTATTTTGCATATTGTATACAATAATAGCCAAGGGGGTTAGTAAAAATGGCAAAAACAATGAAAACAATGGATGGTAATACGGCTGCAGCTTATGTTGCATACGCATTTACCGATGTAGCGGCTATTTATCCTATTACACCGTCTTCACCGATGGCTGAACATATAGATGAATGGGCTGCCCACGGTCAGAAAAATATTTTTGGCCAAGAAGTAAAAGTATCAGAATTACAATCTGAAGGTGGAGCATCAGGTGCTGTACACGGATCATTAGCAGCAGGAGCTTTAACTTCAACTTTCACAGCATCACAAGGATTGCTGTTAATGTTACCTAATATGTACAAGATTGCCGGAGAATTACTACCGGGGGTTTTCCATGTTAGTGCTAGAGCCGTAGCTGCTCATGCATTATCAATATTTGGAGACCACTCAGATGTTATGGCAACAAGACAAACTGGTTTTGGATTACTTGCATCAGGAAGTGTACAGGAAGTTATGGACTTAGGTGGGGTTGCTCACCTTACAGCTATAAAAACTAGAGTTCCTTTCTTGCATTTTTTCGACGGTTTTAGAACATCTCATGAAATTCAAAAGATAGAAACTATCGAATACGATGATTTTGAAAAACTAGTAGATTTCGAAGCAGTAAAAGAATTCAGAAAGAGAGCATTAAATCCTGAACATCCAGTTACAAGAGGAACTGCTCAAAATCCTGACATATTCTTCCAAGCTAAAGAATCAGCTAACAGTTTCTATACGGACATCCCTGATGTAGTTGCAGACTACATGAAAGAAATGGAAAAAATTACAGGTAGAGAATATAAGCCATTTAACTACTATGGAGCAGAAGATGCAGAAAATATTATAGTAGCAATGGGTTCTGTAACGGAAACAATTGAAGAAACTGTAGATTATCTAAACAAAAATGGAGAAAAAGTAGGATTAGTAAAAGTACACCTATACAGACCTTTCTCTGAAAAGTATTTCTTCGATATACTTCCAAAGACTGTTAAGAAAATAGCAGTTCTTGATAGAACTAAAGAAATAGGTTCTTTAGGAGAGCCACTTTACTTAGACGTAAAGGCAATGTTCTATGATAAAGAAGAAAGACCTTTAATAGTTGGTGGAAGATACGGACTTGGATCTAAAGACACTACTCCATCACAAATCAAAGCAGTTTACGACAACCTTAATACAAATGAACCTAAGAATGGTTTCACAATTGGTATAATCGATGATGTAACATTCACATCATTATTAGAAAAAGAAACTATCTATACTTCACCAGAAAGTACTATTAAATGTAAATTCTGGGGACTTGGATCTGACGGAACAGTTGGAGCTAACAAAAATGCTATCAAGATTATCGGAGATAATACAGATATGTATGCTCAAGGATATTTCTCATATGATAGTAAAAAATCAGGTGGTATAACAGTTTCTCACTTAAGATTTGGTGAAGAACCAATTAAATCTACATATTTAGTTAATCGTGCTGATTTTGTTTCATGTTCACAACAATCTTATGTAGATAAGTACGACTTATTAAAAGGACTTAAAGAAGGTGGAAATTTCTTATTAAATACTCTTTGGACCCAAGAAGAATTAGATAAGAATTTACCAGCAGACCTTAAAAAATACATAGCAGAAAATGATATTAACTTCTACACTATAAATGCAACAAAAATAGCTGAAGATATAGGATTGGGACACAGAATCAATATGGTTATGCAGTCAGCATTCTTTGATTTAGCTAAAGTTATTCCACAGGAAGAAGCAGTTAAATATCTTAAAGAAGCAATTGAAAAAACTTACGGTAAAAAAGGTGAGAAAATAGTACAGATGAATAAAGAAGCAGTAGATAAAGGAATATCTGAACTAGTTAAAGTTGATGTACCTGAATCTTGGAAGGGTGCAGAAGATGAATGTGCTGATGTAGAAACCGGAAAAGAAAAGCCTGAATTCATTAAGAATGTACTTGAACCTGTTAATAGACAGGAAGGTGACGATCTTCCAGTAAGTACTTTCGTTGGTAGAGAAGACGGTACTTTCCCACAGGGTACAGCAGCATTTGAAAAAAGAGGAATTGCAGTAAATGTACCAGAATGGCAGATAGATAACTGTATACAATGTAACCAGTGTTCATTTGTTTGTCCTCATGCTGTTATTAGACCTTTCTTAGTAGACGAAGACGAAAAGAAAAATGCTCCAGAAGCTTTTGAAACAAAGAAAGCTATGGGTAAAGGTTTAGAAGGATTAGAGTATAGAATCCAGATAAGTCCTTTAGATTGTACAGGATGCGGAAACTGTGCAGACGTATGTCCTGCAAAGGAAAAAGCTCTTATAATGAAGCCTATTGAAACACAGGTTGATGTACAATCACCAAACTGGGATTATGCAATGGAAAATGTTAAGATTAAAGACAACTTAATGAATAAAGGTACTGTAAAAGGTAGCCAATTTGCACAACCGTTGCTTGAGTTCTCAGGAGCATGTGCTGGATGTGGAGAAACTCCATATGCCAAAGCTGTAACACAGTTATACGGAGATAGAATGATAATAGCAAATGCTACTGGTTGTTCTTCAATTTGGGGTGGATCAGCTCCATCTACACCTTACTGTACAAATGCGGAAGGTAAAGGACCTGCATGGGCTAATTCATTATTTGAAGATAATGCAGAATACGGATACGGTATGGCATTAGCTGTAAAGGTTATAAGAGAAAGCATAGAAGGTTCTATGAAAGCTATGCTTGAAAAAGATATAGATTCAAAAGTAAAAGAAGCTTTTGAAGCATGGATAGAAGCTAAAGAAGATGCTGAGGCATCTAAAGATGCTAGCAAAAAAGTTTTAGATGCAGTAGAAGGCTTTGAACCATGTGATGAGTGTAAGAAAGACTTTGAAAATATAGTAGACAACAAAGATTACCTAATCAAAAAATCCGTATGGATATTTGGTGGAGATGGATGGGCTTACGACATTGGATACGGAGGATTAGACCACGTACTAGCTTCTGGTGAAGATGTTAATGTAATGGTATTTGATACTGAAGTATATTCAAATACAGGAGGTCAGTCATCTAAAGCAACACCTACTGCTGCAGTTGCAAAATTCGCTGCATCAGGTAAGAAAGTTAAGAAAAAAGACTTAGGTATGATATCTGCAACTTATGGATACATCTATGTTGCTCAGGTAGCTATAGGAGCTAACCAAAATCAATTCATGAAAGCTCTTAAAGAAGCAGAAAGCTACAAAGGACCTTCAATAATAATTGCTTATGCTCCATGTATAAACCATGGTATAAAAGCAGGAATGGGTAAATCAATAGAGCAGGAAAAGAAAGCTGTAGAAGCTGGATACTGGCATCTATATAGATTTAATCCACTTCTAAAAGAAGAAGGCAAGAATCCATTTGTATTAGATTCTAAAGAACCAACAGCTTCATTTAGAGATTTCTTGATGAGTGAGGTTAGATATACATCACTTCAAAGAACATTCCCAGAAATAGCTGAAGAATTATTCCAAGAAGCTGAAAAAGCTGCTAAGGAAAGATACGAAGGCTACAAAAGAATGGCAGAAATGAAGTACTAAAATAAAAATAATAAAGTCCGGCTGAAAAGCCGGACTTTTTACTTTTTTATTTATCTTCAACCCAAGCTTTGGACTTTTCCAAAGCCCTTTTCCAGTTTTGGTAGTAATTTTTTGACTTCTTTTCAGACATACTTGGAGTATATTTACTATTTATAGTATTTATTTTAACTATTTCATCAAAAGACTCCCAAAAACCAACGGCTAATCCGGCTAGATATGCCGCGCCTAAGGCTGTGGTTTCATATACTTGAGGACGTTCAATTTCTTTATTTAATATATCAGCTTGAAACTGCATCAAAAATCTATTGTTAGTTGCACCACCGTCAACTTTTAATATCTTTAAATCAATCCCAGACTCTTCAGTCATAGTATCTACTACATCCTTTGTTTGGTAAGCAATTGATTCCAAAGCAGCTCTTATAATATGGTTTTTATTAGTGCTTCTAGTAAGACCTACAATTGTGCCTCTGGCATACATATCCCAGTGAGGAGCACCTAAACCGGAAAATGCTGGCACAAAATATACCCCCTCATTATCATCAATCTTTTGAGCAAAATATTCACTATCTTCAGATTTATCAATTAACCTCATTTCGTCTCTTAACCATTGTACTGCTGCTCCAGCTATAAAAATTGAACCTTCTAAGGCATAGGTTATTTTACCATCTATTCCCCATGCTATGGTTGAAAGAAGCCCTTTTGTAGAATGGATTAATTCACTACCTGTATTCATAAGCATAAAACATCCCGTTCCGTAGGTGTTTTTAACAGTACCCTTAGTATAACAACACTGCCCAAATAATGCAGCCTGCTGATCACCGGCAATACCAGAAATAGGAATGGAAGCATTTCTAAAAAGCTTAGAACCAGTGTTTCCATAAATTTCGCTTGAATTTTTTACTTTCGGAAGAATTATTTCAGGAATTTTTAATTCTTCTAGAAGCTTTTTGTCCCAATTAAGGGATTTAATATTAAAAACCATAGTCCGTGATGCATTAGAATAGTCTGTAACATGAACCTTTCTGTCGGTAAGATTCCAAATTAACCAGGTATCTATGGTCCCGAAAAGTAGTTTGCCTTTTTCTGCTTCTTCTCTAGCACCATCCACATTATTAAGAATCCAGTTAATCTTAGTTCCTGAAAAATAAGCATCAATTACTAGGCCGGTATTTTCTTTTACATAGGTTTCTAAACCTCTTGATTTCAATTCATCGCAAATAGAGGCGGTTCTTCTACATTGCCACACGATGGCATTATATATAGGTTCTCCGGTTTCCTTATCCCATACAACAGTAGTTTCTCTTTGATTAGTTATACCTACACCACCAATTTCTTCAGGCAAGATTCCTGCTTTCTTTACCACATCTTTAGCAGTATCTAACTGAGTTGTTAATATTTCCATAGGGTCATGCTCTACCCACCCGGATTTTGGATATATTTGGGAAAATTCTTTTTGGGCTACTTCAATTATATTACCTTTTTTATCAAATAATATAGACCGGGAGCTTGTTGTACCCTGATCTAGGGCTAGTATATATTTCTTATCCATTCTGCACCTCTCATATATTTTGTATTTAATCCATTACTTTATTTTATCATAAAAGAATATCTTTAAAAACAATATATCATAATAGGATAAATGCCCTTGAAAAAATAATAGAAAAGTTTATAATAGTAGTGTTGCATATAAGGAGAGATTAATGAATACTACAATACAAATTCTAACTTTTATTTTTGATATAGTTATGCCTTTAATCATAGGATATATTTTAGCCCATAAGACAAAGGTTCAAAGAACTAAAATGGAAGGTTTATTAAAACTCAATATCTATTTTCTCTATCCTTTAATGATAAGTTTAAGTACCTGGATAGTAAAGATTAATAAAGAATTATTATGGCTGCCTATTGTGGGATTACTTACACCTTTGATAGGAGGAACTTTAGGATTTATATTAGGAAAGAAAAAATTCGAAAATTCTTTAGATAGAGGTAGCTATACAATTTCATATATGCTTTCTAATAGAGGAACTATAGGTGGATTAGTAGCATTTATAATTCTTGGGGAAGTAGGATACGCTTACAATCAATTTTCTTTAATATTTAACACAATTACTTTATACATGATTGCTTATCCAATTGCTTCGTATTTTAGTCAAAGTTCAAAAGGTAAGGTTATTAGGTTAAGAATCAGAGATATCATTTTTACAAGAAATCAAATACCGGCATTGGGAATATTAATAGGAATGTCTTTAAACCTTCTCAATATACAGAGACCTCCAGTTTTAGGAAGCTTTTTTGAAATCCTTATTCATATAGTAGCATGGTGTGCTTTACTTCCAATAGGTATGAATATCAACTTCAAGGAAATGTCTAAGTATAAAAAATTAATTCCTGAAATATCAATTTTAAAATTTATCTTTATGCCCTTACTGATGGTATCTATTTCCAGCTTGATAGTAAGTGATGAAGTTATACTAAAAACTATAGTAATACATTCTTCGGCACCGGCTGCAATAAACTCAGTCATTGTTTCGAAAATATACAATTTAAACATACATTTAACTATTTTAGCTTTTGTAGCTACTACGGCTATATATATAGTAGTAGTATTTCCAGTATTATTTTTAATTTTATAAAATAATAGTATGAATACCCAATATATGTTAAAATAATGAGTAAAGAACTGAACAAGGAGATAACATTGAAATACAAGTTAAAAAAACTAATAGATAAAGAATTAAATGGACCAGTTATTATAGATGAAAAAATGGATAATCATACATATTTTAAAACAGGAGGACCTGCAGAATTATTTGTAGAACCAGACACAGTAGAAGAATTAAAAAAGGTATTGAAAATACTAAAGGATAATAGATACCCTTACTATATAGTAGGAAATGGGACAAACCTATTAGTATCTGATAAAGGATATAAGGGAGCTATAGTTAAAATAGGAAAAAGACTCAATTCTATAAGGATAGATGGTGAACATGTTGAAACTGGGGCAGGCACCTTACTGTCTCTCTTAGCAAAAGAAACCTGCAAAGAAAGTTTAACTGGATTAGAATTTGCCAGCGGTATACCAGGATTTGTAGGAGGAGCAGTTGCTATGAATGCAGGGGCTTATCACGGAGAGATGAAGGACATTATAGAATATGTAGTATGCCTAGATAAGGATAATAATATAATTAGATATAACAATGAAGAAATGAACTTTAGATACAGAAATAGCAGGGTAAAAGATGAAGATCTTATCGTTTTAAAAATAGGTTTAAAGCTTAAAAAAGGAAACAGACAAGAAATTCAAGATAAAATAGACCTGCTGACAAAACTAAGAAATGAGAAACAACCAATTAATATGCCCAGCGCTGGAAGCACTTTTAAAAGACCAGCAGAAGGTTATGCTGCTAAACTTATTGAAGATTCAGGGTTAAAAGGCTTAAGATTTGGAGATGCCATGGTTTCTGACAAACACAGCGGATTCATAATAAACTGCGGCGGGGCAACTACATCTGATATTATAAGCTTAATGAGGATAGTTAGAGAAAGAGTTGAAGAAAAATACTCTGTTGAATTAGAACCTGAGGTAAAAATAATAGGGGAAGAATTTTGAGGTGACTATGAAAGTTATAAAGGATTACCACATTCACTCCATATATTCTAAAAATGGCCACGGTAAATCTACGCCTGAAGAAGACGTTATAAAAGCTTTAGAAGCAGGTTTAGAGGAAATAGCTATATCTGACCACGGACCTAGACACTATCTTTACGGCATAAAAAGGAAAAATATTAAAGTGCTATCTGAAGAAATAAAAAATCTAAACAAAAAATATAAAGATATAAAAATTCTTCAAGGCATAGAAGCAAATATGTTAAGTTATGATGGTGATTCAGATATAGACAGTGATATCTTAAAAAACTGCGAAGTAATTATGGGAGGATTCCATTACGGTGTTTTTTTTAAAGATATAAAAAGTTTTTTTAGGATTTATGTACTAAATTTTCTAGGAAAATTTTCTTTAAAAATACATAAATATATAACGGAACTAAATACTCAAGCTGTAGTCAATTTTATGAAGAAAAACAAACTTGATGTATTAACTCACCCGGGAGAAAAAATCCCAGTTAATATAAGAGATATAGCCAAAGCAGCAGAAGAGGAAAATATAATTCTTGAGATAAATTCTTCTCACAAACATCTTTCAGAGGAAGATTTAAAGTGCATAAAAGATTTTAATATAAGGGTTATTATTGGAAGTGATGCCCATGAGGCTAAAAATATTGGGAAATATGATGTGGCTTATATGAGATTGAGAAATTCAGGGTTTCCACTAGATAAAGTAATTAACTTGGAGGTATAGAATGGAATTTTTAATTATTACAGGTATGTCGGGAGCAGGAAAAAGCCAGGCTGTAAAAGCCCTGGAAGATATAAACTACTACTGCATGGATAATGTTCCACCATCGTTACTGCCGGAATTTGCCAATCTTTGTAGAGAATCAAAGAAAACAATAGATAAGGTAGCTATTGTTGTGGATATCAGGGGAGGAATTTTCTTCAATGATTTATTTAAAAGTCTTGATTTTTTACAATCGGAAGGATTTAAATATGAGATTTTATTTTTAGATGCTTCAGATGAAGTTTTGACCAAACGTTTTAAAGAACTAAGAAGACCCCATCCTCTTACTCCAGATGGAAGGGTTATTGATGGTATAGAAACAGAAAGATTAAAATTAAAAGAAGTTAAAGAAAGAGCTAATAATATAATTGATACTTCCAATCTCACTACCGCTATGCTAAAAGAAGAAATTCACAGGATATTTTTAGAAGGCAAGGAACAAAAAAAGATAACTATTTCAATACTGTCTTTTGGATTTAAACTAGGGATACCAATAGATAGCGACTTGGTATTTGATGTAAGATTTTTACCAAATCCCCATTATATATCAGAGTTAAGAGACAAGACAGGAAATGATGAAGATGTACAAAACTATGTTATGAAATTTCCTGAAAGTAATGAATTCTTTGAAAAATTAAAGGATATGATAGATTTTTTAATACCTCATTATATTAAAGAAGGTAAAAGTCAGTTAGTTATATCTATTGGATGTACAGGGGGAAAACACAGATCAGTAACAATAGCAAATTTATTAGGCGAATACATAGAAAGAGACAACTATAGAGTAATTATAACTCACAGAGATATTATGAAATAGTTAGAGGAAGCATATGAAGAATAGAAATGATTTAACTAAAGGGAATATAACTGAAAAATTAGTAAAACTTGCAGTACCCGTAATGGGTACTTCTTTTGTTCAAATGGCATACAACTTAGCTGATATGGCTTGGATTGGACGACTTGGAGGCTTGGAAGTTGCAGCTGTAGGTACAGCTGGATTTTATGCATGGTTATCTTTTGGATTTATGATACTAGCTAAGATTGGAACACAGGTAAATGTAGCCCAAAATGTTGGGAAAGATGATTACGAGAAAGCTGGCAGATATGCTACAGCAGGTCTACAAGCTGTTATACTTATAGGAATTTTATTTGCAGCTACTGCTTTAATATTTAGGGAAAATCTAATTGGATTTTTCAATATAGATGATGCTTATGTTAACAGATTAGCAGTAGAATATCTAAGTATAATTGTCTTTGGATTAATTTTTAATTTTATTAATGAAGTTTTTTCTGGAATAATAATCGGAGCTGGAGAAAGCAAAGTTCCCTTTAAAATAAATGCAGTAGGTTTAGGTATTAATATTATTGTAGATCCAATATTAATTTTCGGATTATTCGGAGTACCTCAACTAGGGGTAAGAGGAGCTGCTATAGCAACAGCATCATCCCAACTGATTGTAACTGTTATTTTTATAAGACATATTTATAAGGCAGAGTACCCATTTTTCGAGTTCAATATTTTTAAAGGCCTATATGTAAAAGAAATAATAGAGAACGGAAAAATTGGACTTCCAGTGAGTATTCACAGTCTATTATTTACTTTGTTTTCTATGGGTATAGCAAGGCTAGTAGCTGTATGGGGTCCAATACCCGTTGGTGTACAGAGAGTAGGAGGTCAAATTGAATCAATTACCTGGAGGACTTCAGAAGGTTTTTCTTCTGCCCTTAGCTCTTTTACAGGACAAAACTACGGAGCTGGAGAAAAAGAAAGAGTAAAAAAAGGATATTTTTCATCTCTAAAACTTATGGCAGTATTTGGTTCCTTTACAACTCTTTTATTAGTATTTTTTGCAAGACCTATCTTCAACTTGTTTATACCGGAAAGACAGGCTCTTTTAATAGGTATTGATTATCTTAAAATACTAGGTATTTCTCAGGTGCTTATGAGTTTGGAGATTATGACTCAAGGTGCTTTTGCTGGATTTGGAAAAACTATTCCACCTTCCCTTGTGAGCATAATATTTAACGGATTAAGAATACCTTTGGCTCTATTTTTATCTATGGAAACATCCTTAGGGTTAAATGGTGTTTGGTGGAGTATAAGTATAACATCGATGATAAAGGGTATAATAATTGTAAGTTGGTTTTTAATAATATTAAAAAAATATTTAAAACAAGGAGTTATTATAGATGATAAGAGAGATAAAAATAAGAAAATCTGTAAGGAAGTATAAAAAAGAAGACCTAGATGATAAAAGCATAAAAATAGTTGAAGAATCTATAAAAGAAGCAAAAGATTTATACGGGAATATTAAAACTAAGATAATTTTCGAAAAAGATGGGGAAAAATTTTATAAAATGGCAAGCACCTTTACAAAAAGCTTGTTTTTTATCAAATCACCCCACTATATTATTTTAATGTCGGAAAAAAAAGAAGGACATCTTGAAAACATAGGGTTTATTGGAGAACAAATTGTTTTGAAATTAGCAGGTGCAGGTATAGGTACTTGTTGGATTGGCGGAAATGTTAAAGATAAAAAGTTTTCAAAAGAATACAGTACGGAATATAACCAACATTATATTGTGTGTATAGCCTTAGGATATCCTTTTGAGGACTTAGAAGAAGTAAACAATAGAAAAAGAAAAGATTTAGATGAAATTTTCAAGGATAATATATATAAAAATCATTACGAAGCGGCAAAAGCTTTACAAGCAGCTCCTTCGGCAACTAATAGACAACCGTGGAGTATATACCCTAAAGAAAATTATTGGGATTTTTATATAGACGTATCTTCAGGGATCTTGAGTGATAAGCGAAATGAATTAGCAACTATTGATGCTGGAATTGGTTTATCTCACATACTTATGGAAAGCAATCGTAAAGGAGAAATGATAAAATTTTTAAAAGAAGAAAAAAAAGAAAAAGAAGGACTAAAGTACATAACCACTGTTAAATTCAATTAAAAAATGGAGACTGTGAAATAATTTGTGTATAAAAAATCCTCCTCTTAAGGTAAAATAAAATTATCTTAAAAGGAGGATTTTCTAATGGGAAGAAAAAGACCAGAAAGAAAAAACCAAAAATTATTAGATTTAATCAGAGAACAGTACCAACCTGAATCAGCTATGGATATCCAGGAAGCTTTGAAGGACTTAACATCAGGCCTTCTGGAAGAAATGTTGAAAGCAGAGTTAGATGAACATTTGGATTATGAATATGGTGAAAAGCCTTTAGGGCTAAATACCAGAAATGGCTACAACAAAAAAAATGTAAAATCAAGTAATGGAAAAATGGAAATTAATATTCAAAGAGACAGAGAAGGTTCTTTTGAACCTCAGGTAGTAAAGAAATATGAAAAAGATATATCTAACATAGAAAGTCAAATAATCTCCATGTATGGAAGAGGAATGACCACAAGAGATATCTCAAATCATATAAAAGAAATTTATGGCTTTGGTCTGTCAGAATCCATGGTAAGTAGGATAACCAACAAAATTCTACCAACCATAGAGGAATGGAGACAAAGACCCTTAGAAAAGACCTATCCCTTTG
>Ga0182234_10033_pt1 | contig 81947 bp, 74 predicted proteins | sample hydfratesGB_TM_A_FD_145595 | JGI IMG/M metagenome (GOLD analysis project Ga0182234, IMG submission 145595) | Subsurface microbial communities from deep shales in Ohio, USA - hydraulic fracturing test GB_TM_A | ecosystem: Environmental > Aquatic > Deep subsurface > Shale gas/oil reservoir >...
GGTTCATTTTGTCATGTCTAATTTTATTAGAACATTTCCTTATTCAATTTTTTTAAATCTAAAAATTGAACTAAACCCATCACTTACAGTTTTTCACTATTTTCTTTGCCTATTTTGCAAACACCTATTTTTCTAGATATCTAAAAACTAAAATTAAAGTTTTCACCACCTTTCTTCACTGAGCCTTCATTATAAGACGCGTGGTCGGCTCAGCATTAGGCCATCGAGGCCGTCACACTGCCCTTCATTATAAGACGCGTGGTCGGCTCAGCATTAGGCCATTATATAAATAATAACAAAAAACCCGAGAAAATAGATACCTCAACTAAGAGGAATCTACCTTCCCGGGTTAAATCCGAAAGATAAAACATGGGCTCCATGTATAAACTAATCTCCTGCTTTCTACCTAAAAACATCTCTACAATTAAATAAACTTTTTCCAATTAAAAAGCAGTTAGATTAATTTATTTCCCTCATAGTTGTCAGTTATCGGCTGACACTAGAAACTTGTGAACCATATCATCACAATTATACGAGGCCTATTTAAAATTTAATTTTAAGCTGAAATATTTATATATTTTAAAAATAATGATCTGACTTTAATTCCATCTATTATTATAGATAAACTTAAGCAGCTTGTCAATAAAGTTTTGAATTCAGACCATAAAAATACATAAATAGATTATTTTAAACAGGCTTTAAATCATTCTATAATTAACTCAACATTTTCAAATTTACTAACATCAAATAGTCCCTGATCAGTTAATTTCAACTCAGGAATAACCGTTAATGCCATAAAAGATAAAGTCATAAATGGCCCATCACGATTGACACCAAGGCTATTTGCAATTTCACGCATCTTCTCTAAACGATTTGCTACTTCTTTAACCGACTTAACAGCCATTAACCCTGCAACTGGTAGTGGGAGGGTCGCTTCTACTTTTCCATTCACAACTATTACCAATCCCCCCTGCATTTTTTCAATCTCACGCACTGCAAGTTCCATGTCTCTAGCTCCCAACCCTGCCACAACAATATTATGAGCATCATGACCAATAGAAGTCGCAATTGCTCCCCGACGCAGGCCAAAATTACGCAAAAGTCCCAGACCAACATTGCCAGTTCGATGATGTCTTTCTACAACCGCCAACTTAACCAAATTGTGTCCAATTAATTCAATTGCAGGTGGTTCGTCATCATATTCTGCCTCTGTGTGATAAATTGATTTTCCTGTTACTACCTGATCTTTAATTAATTCTATTACCCGATATTTCTTAGCTGCAGGCAGACGAAAATCACTTTCTGAAATATTGCCAATTCTAACCGAATTGAAAATTTTTTCTTCAATATCTTTATTCATAAAATCGTCTTTATCAAGTGAAATCTTATCATCAATTGACTTTAACAGAGTACCATCTTCAGCCACCAGGCGGCCATCTTTGTAAACTTTTTTTACAGCAAATTCTCTTAAATTATCGAAAACCAGCAAATCTGCTCTGTATCCTGGAGCAACAGCACCGATTTTTTTAATTCCCAGTGCCTGAGCAGCATTAATGGTTGCCAGCTTAACCGCCCTCAAAGGTGAGAGCCCATACTGTATTGCTTTTCTAACTGCAAAGTCAATCTGTCCTTCTTTTATTAAATCTCCTGGATGTCTGTCATCTGTTGCAAACATAAAACGAGAAGAATTACTGCTGTTGACCGCTGGCAGCAGACTAACTAGATCTCTGGTTACCGATCCCTCTCTAATCATGATATACATTCCCTTAGCCACTTTTTCAATTGCTTCAGCAGCTGTTGTAGCTTCATGATCAGCTTCAATATCTGCCAGTAAATAAGCATTCAAATCTTTTTCTGAAAGCCCTGGCGAATGACCATCCTTAAATAAATCAGCAGCCATTTCAATCTTATCCCAGATTCCAGACTCACCATTAATTACTGAGGGAAAGTCCATTACCTCTCCCAGACCAAAAATTCCTTTTTCGTCAATTAAAGTCTTTAAATCTGCTGCCGATAATTCTGCACCAGAATTTTCAAATTTTGATGCCGGAACACAGGAAGGAAGCATTAAATTAAAATTCCAGGGTTGAGCATTTCCAGCTTTAAGTAAATATTTAATTCCTGTCAGACCAGCAACATTTGCAATTTCATGAGGATCAGCAACAATTGTAGTAGTTCCTCTGGGAATAATCACTCGGGCAAATTCATCTACATTGGTCATCGAAGACTCAATGTGCAGATGAGCATCAATCAAACCAGGAGTAACAATTCTCCCTCCTAAATCAATTTCTTCTTTTCCTTCATAATCACCAATTCCAATAATAATCCCATCTGCAACTGCAATATCGTTTTCAATCAATCTTTCATTAAAAACGTCTACGATTACTGCATTTTTAAACACTTTATCTGCCTTTACCAGACCGCGAGCCTGCCTTAATATTTCCTGTTTCAAGATAAGCTCCCCCCTTTCTCTTTCTTTATTAAGCCAGTTTTAAGGCATCAAAATTACAGCGAGTTACACATAGTCCACAGCCAGCACATTTAGCTGCATCAATTACAATTTTATTGTCATCGTCTAGATAATTTGCATCATAAACACAGCTGGTAATACAGAGGCGACAACCGGTACAACTTTCTCTAATAATCTCTGGAACTTTCGTCCTGTAATTGGCTTTTTCTGGTGCTGCTTTTTGAGCCAGACCTCTAATCTGATCCAAATTATCATAATCATGTTCTTCCAGGTAATCATTAATTTCTTTAGCAATTTTACCATAAATTTTAGGGCCTTTAAGTATAGCAGCTGTACAGGTCTGAACCGCACTGGCTCCTGCCATTATCATTTTAACTGCATCTTCTCCAGTGGAAATTCCACCAACTGCAAGAACCGGAATATCAACCGTTTTTACAGCCTGAAAAACAGCTCTTAAGGCAAGTGGGAAAATTGCTTCACCCGAAAGCCATCCGTAACCATCTTCACTACCCATTAGTGGTTTTCCGCTTTCAATATTAAAATCAAGTGTTGGGCCAAAAGAATTGATCAAAACAAGACCATCGGCTCCTGCCTCTTCGGCAGCTTTTGCAAATTTAGGAATATCAATCTGTGGACTTAACTTGACCATAACAGGCTTATCAGTAGCTTTTTTAGCTGCCTTAATACTTTTTACAACTGGTGAAGTATCACTGCCTAAATAATGTGTAGATAGCTCAAAAGCATCTGCATAAGGCTCCGTCTTTTTTACCAGCTCATTAATCTGTTCTGCACTGTAGCCAAGCCCGACTATTACCGGTAAACCTAATTCTTTAATTTGAGGATATTCATTTTTGAGCCAGTGATCGGGTCCCATTTCTGACCAGAGTTCTGTATTCATAAATCCACCGCGGGTCTGTGCCATATTAGGCCTTGGCACTTCTGCTGCTTCAGTAGAAATTGTTTTAGTTACAATTGCTCCTGTTCCTCCATCTTTAGCTTTTTTAGCCATTTCTGCATCTTTGATTGGTGGGCCAGCTGCCGGCATCACCGGATTTTTTAAAGTCAGATCAAATAGTTTAACACTTATATCAGCCATTTTTTCCACTCTCCTATTTATTTTTATTTAATGTTAAAGCTTATCTTGATTATTATTTTTTAAATTTTCTAAAATATCAACTAAAATTTTTCTTCTCTGCTCCTGGTTTGATGCTGTTAATTCATAAATTTTTAGATCATCTCTCTGGCGAATTCTATCCAGAAATGGGTTTGATTCATTTTTTATAACTCCGATGACAATTTTTTCTGAATCAAGCAAAGAAAATACTTTTTTCTGAAATTTTTCTGCTTTCAGTTCAAATCGCCCCAATTCATCCATTACAACAATCTCACCCGACTGGTCCAGGAGTTCAAAACCTAAGTTATTAAAAACATCAGTCTGGATATTAAAATTATCAGAAGTAACTTCACGATAGGCGAAAATTTTTTGATGTCTTAAAAGCTTAAGTGAATCACCTGCTGCAGCTGAAAGATTTAACGTTTTTGGAGCACCTTCAAAAAGTGCAAAGGTTTCCTGACAGCTTTTTGCCTCCTGCTGATCCCGGGCTACAAGCTCCGCTGCTGAAAAATCAGTTTCTGCAGTTTTAATTAAAGCAGCAGCCCCTTTTTCCATCAATTCTGAGGCTTGATTTAGTTTAAATACTAATGGCTTTCCATTTTTGGCCCTAATTCTGGCAACTGCAAAACCTGCTATTTTTAGATCCACCTGCTGGAGCAGCTGGGTCAGCAGTGATGATTTGCCAACCCCTTTTTCTCCAGTAATTAGATAATTATTAGTCATCAGCTATTTTCTTCCTTTTCTTTTAAAGCCTTTTTAATTTTAGAAGGACTAATTGGTAGATCAAAAAATCTAACACCGATTGCATCATAAACTGCATTTGCCAGAGCTGGTGCTGCCGCAATCAAAGTCGGCTCTCCTACACCCTTTGCTCCAAATGGGCCTTCGGAATCTTCTTCTTCAACCAGATAGTGTTTAAATTTAGGTACATCAACACTTGTCGGCACAAGATAATCAGTCATGCCTGCATTTAAGGTTTTACCATTACGGATAACCTGATCTTCCATCATTCCCATTCCCAGCCCCTGTACAGTTCCACCTTCAATCTGTCCTTCCACATTTTTAGGATTAATTGCTTTTCCTAAATCAATAGCAGAATAAACATCTAAAAGATCAATTATACCGGTATCAGTATCTATTTCAATATCAATCACCTGAGAAAGAAAAGTATAGGCAACATAAACTTTATCAGCCTGACCATTCTCATCAGGACTATAAGTCACCGGGAAAAAGCTCCCCTCTGCTTCCAGTTTTTCGCCTCTTTCTTTAACTCTTTCAGCCATTTCCCAGTAAGTTATATAGTCATCAGGATCATCATACATATAGATTTTTCCATCTTCAATTGCAATTTCGGGATGATTGCTGCGAAATTCAAGACTTCCATAGTGATAAAGATTAGCCAGCATATCTTCGGCAGCTTTTTTAACTGCATTCCCGGTAAAATAAGTCTGTCTGGTGGCAGAAGTTGAGCCAGAATTTTTTGTTTTATGGGTATCACCCTGAACAACTTCGAAATAATTAGGATTGATCCTTAAAATTTCAGCAGCAATTTGAATTACTGTTGTAATAACTCCCTGTCCGACATCTGCTGCCGCTGTTCTAATAACTATTCTCTCATCTTCTTTAATTTCAATCGAAGCAATTGAATGATCAGGAAAACCCTCGCCATAACCAAATCCAAACATAATTGTTGCCATTCCGCGTCCAAATTTTTTCATTATTTTCTGCCTCCTTTCCAGTCACTGAGCTCCATCACTCGTTTAATTGTTTCTTCAGCATTTACACTGTGAGTTAGCTGCTGACCGTTAGGAGTAATTGAATCTTTTTTGTAAATATTTTTGAGTCTAAATTCAGCTGGATCCATATTTAATTTATGAGCCAGGATATCCATCTGCTGTTCATAAGCAAAAGCTCCCTGGGCAGTACCAAAACCACGCATTGCACCGGCATAGGTGTTATTTGTATAAACCGCATGAGAAACTCCACGTAAATTGGGACAGTTATATGGTCCTGTAGCATGGTACATTCCTTTATGCACAACTGCAGGTCCACTTGAGGCATAGGCTCCCGTATCCCCAATAAATTTAGTTTCCCAGGCAGTTAAGTAACCATCCCTGTCTACACCTGTTTTATTTATAATTGTAATTGGATGCCGTTTCGACTGGGTAATCATTGATTCTTCTCTGGTAAAACAGAGTTTGACCGGTCTTCCTGTCCTCATGGCCGCAATTGCCAGATGAATATGAACCGAAACATCTTCTTTTTTTCCAAAGGCTCCACCAATAGTAGGCTGAATAATTCTAACCTGATCTTTTGATAATCTTAGAGACTGAGCCACATCAGCCTGAGTATCATGCAGCCACTGAGTTGCAGCCCAGATATCAACAACCCCATGGCGTTCATCATAAAGAGCAACCCCAGCTTCATTCTGCATCGGCAGCTGATCAATAAACTGAGTCTGATAGCGATTTTCTTCTACTATTGCTGAATCTTTAAAAGCTGTATCAACATCACCACGATTTAAATGGTGAGTTATTACAATATTACCATCAGGATGAATATTTGGAGCATCATCTTCCATAGCTCTAAACGGATCAGTGATCACTTCTAATTCTTCAACTTTAACTTTAATTAAATCCCTGGCCTTTTTGGCTGCTTCTTTAGTTTCGGCAACTACAATTGCCAGAGCATCTCCCATATAGCGCATCTTTTCTCCTGGGGCAATTAAAACCGGTTGATCACGAATAATTAAACCAAACTGTCTGACATCAGGAATATCTTCGGCAACTATGATATCAACTACTCCCTGAACCTTTTTGGCTCGAGAAATATCAATATCTTTTAAAATTGCATGTGGGTGAACTGCCCGTTTAATTTTAATGTATAGCATATCATCGAAACTGATGTCATCAGGATATACTGCATCACCTGTTACCTTATCCCAGGCATCTGCTTTAAGGACATCATGGCCGACAAAACGCTTACTCTTTTTTACTCCCTCTATTGTACAGCGGGTTGTATGCTTGCAAAAATAATCTTTAATTCTCTTACTTTGATCAGTCATTACTATCACTTCCTTCAACAGCAAGTTTATCTGCTGCCAGCATTACGGCATCGATAATCTTAGCATAACCTGTACAGCGACAAATATTACCGGAAAGTCCATAGCGAACTTCTTTTTCTGTTGGTTTGGGATTTTCATCCAGAAGTCTTTTACCAGCCAGCACCATTCCTGGAATACAATAACCACACTGTACTGCACCTGCTTCTACAAATGATTCCTGAATTGGATGTAGATTATCCCTGGTGCCCAAACCCTCTACTGTTATAATCTCAGCCTGATCTGCCTGAGGTGCAGGTACCAGACAGGAAGCAGTTAATTCTCCATTCATGATAACTGTGCAGGCACCACATTCGCCCTTGCCACAGCCCTCCTTGACTCCTGTCAAACCGAGATCTTCTCTTAATAAGTCGAGCAGCCTGGTATAGGGAGTAACTTCCAACTCTCTTTGCTCTCCATTAACTGTTAAAGTAATCTGCATCAGCTGCTCACCTTCCTTTCTATCTCTTTTAAAGCTCTAACCATCACATCAACTGCAACATCTTCTCTGTATTCTTTAGTTCCTCTTAAATCATCAATCGGATTAATACTTGCTTTAACTTCTCTACCCAGAGCTTTATAATCCAGATCTGTAAGTTTCTGATCTACCATTACGGCTTCTATTCCCTTCAGTCTGACCGGGGTTGGAGCCACTGAACCCATTGCAATACCTGCCTTAACAATTTTTTCTCCTTCAAATTCCAGTACAACAGCCAGAGTTAAAGTAGAAATAACAAGTGCTTTCCTCCGTCCAACTTTAATCCAGGAACCTTCTCTTTTATTATCTGTAAGTGGAATTATAATTTCAGTTAAAAGTTCGTCTGTTTCCATTGAATTTCTTTTTGGTCCTGTAAAAAATTCTTCTGCTTTTACAATTCGTTCTCCTTCTGTACTCTGCAGTTTAAAACTGGCTCCATAACTTAACAGTGGAGCTAAGAGATCGCCTGCCGGAGAAGAAGTACATATATTACCACCAATTGTTCCTCGACTTCTGATCTGCGGTGAACCAACATCTTCAGCTGCTGCAGCCAGCACTGCCAGATTTTTCTTAATTAAGTCTGACTTCATCAGCTGTAAATGAGTTACCATTGCTCCAATATGAAGCTCATTATCTATAACCTCAATTTTTTTCAGTTGATCCAGCTTAACCAGATCCAGCCAGTATTTAATTTCGTGCAATTTTTCGTAATTTGCAACCAGTAAATCTGTCGAACCTGCAGCTACTTCAATTTGATCCCCATATTCTGCCCTAATTTCTAGAGCTTTTTGAATACTTTCTGGCTGAAAATATTCTTTAAAATCTACGCCAGAAATCGTCTGCCTGCTCTCCTGTTTCATGGGTGATTTTCTCATCATCAACTACCTGCACCTCCCGATTTTCCATTAAAATTCTTCCTTTTACAATTGTCGTATCAACCATTCCACCATTGATTCCAAATAAAATATGCGCATAGGTATTATCACTATTTATCTCAGTCGGTGATTTATAATCCACCACAATAATATCTGCAGCTGCTCCTGCTTCTAAAACTCCCAGACGGGGCCCAAAAGTTTCTGTTGCCAGCTCTGCATTAGTCTTAAATACCATTTGAGGAATTTCAGTCCAGCCCAGACGAGGATCCCGATTCTGATGTTTGAGAATTAAATTAGCAAACTTGATACTCTCAAACATGTCAGTTGTATAACCATCAGTTCCCAGTCCAACTTTCAAGCCTTTATCAAGTGCCTCTTTTAACGGAGCTGCTCCAACTGCATTACCCATATTAGATTCCGGATTATTAATCAGATAACAATCATTATCTCTTAAAATCTCCAGCTCACCTTCCTGCAGATGCACACCGTGGATAGCCATTGTTCCCGGCCGCCAGATATTATACTGATCAAGCCTTCTGACAGCTCCATTATAACCTCTAAGTCTGCTGTCTTCTAAATCAGTCTGACCCTCAGCAACATGAATATGAAAAGAACTGTCCAGGTCATCTGCCAGAGCCGAAACTTGCTCTAAAGTCTCGTCCTCTAAGGTGAAAGAAGCATGCAGTCCAATTCTTCCATTTAAATGATCTAAATTTTTTTCCCTAATCTTGCGCAAAAAGTTCTCGCTTTCTGCAATCGAATCCTGAGACTGCTCTGGACCATTGCGGTCTGAAATTTCGTAACAGAGATCTGCTCTAATCCCGAGTTCTTCCACTGCTTTAGCAATCAAATCGAGGCTGTATCTAACCTGGCCATAGCTTGCATGGTGGTCAAAAACAGAAGTAACCCCCTGCTTTAAACCTGTCAAAAATGCATAAAGGGCGCTGAAATAAATATCATCTGCCTTTAGAGTACTGTCAACTCTCCACCACATCTTCTCTAAAATTTCTAAAAAATGACGGGGAGGTTGATCTGTTTTTAAGTCCATCCCCCGGGCAAAAGTACTGTAAATATGCATGTGGGTATTAATCATACCCGGCATAATTACTTTACCCTCTACATCCTTAACTTCAGCTTCCGAATACTTTGATTTTAAAAGCTCAGTTTCTCCTAAAGCCTTAATTTCTCCCCCATCTATTAAAACTGCTCCATTTTTGATAATCCGATTTTCCTGGTCATGAGTAATCACTGTTCCATTTGTTAATAAGAGCAAAAAACCACTCCTTTCTTAGCCATTAACCATCTCAGCAGAAATAGAATTAGCTTTTGTTATAATCTCTTCCTCATTAACTCGAGTCAACTCACCGTCCTCAACTACTATCTCTCCATTGACAATTGTATAGTCAACAATCTGAGTATCTCCTGTATTGACAATAGCTGAAACTGGATCATATAAGCCACCGGCAAAACCAAGCCTTTTAGAATTAACCAGAAACATATCTGCTGCTTTACCAACTTCCAGACTTCCAATTTCCGGCTGAGATAAAACATCACGACCACCATTGGTGGCTAAAGCCAGCACATCTTCGGCTGTAATTGATTTCATCCCGTGGACCAGCCGGTGCATCAAAAAGGCAGCCTTCATCTCTAAAATCATATTTGAAGAATCATTGCTGGCACTGCCGTCAACTCCCAGACCAACGGGTACTCCTTTTTTTATCATCTCCGGTACCTTTGCAGCTCCAGAAGAAAGCTTCATATTAGAAACCGGACAGTGGGAAACTCCAGTTCCAGTTTCAGCCATCCGGGCCAGCTCATCACTATTTAGATGAACCCCGTGGGCATACCAGATATCACTGCCAACCCATCCCAGTTTCTCCATATAAGCCAGTGGTCTAAGACCTGTTTTTTCTAAAACAAACTCTTCTTCATCTCTGGTTTCAGCCAGATGAGTATGGGCCTTAACGCCATAGTCCCGGGCCAGCTCAACAGACTCTATCATCAGCTCTTCAGTCACCGAAAAAGGCGAACAGGGAGCTAAAGCTACCCGCTGCATAGCAAAAGGAGATCTGTCATGATATTTTTCGATTACTCTTCTGGAATCCTTAAGAATTTCGGCATCAGTCTGAACAACTGAATCTGGAGGAAGACCTCCATCTTTTTCACTTAAAGACATACTACCTCGAGTTCCATGGAAGCGAATTCCTATTTCTTTAGCAGCTTCAAACTGGTTATCAATCAAATTATCAGGTTGAGATTTTGGAAAAACATAAAAATGATCACTGGTAGTTGTACAGCCAGTTTTTAAAAGCTCTCCTGCTGCCAGCAGGGTTGAATAGTAAACTGCATCCGGATTAACCCGGGACCAGATAGGATAAAGATATTTTAACCAGTCAAAAAGTTCTGATTCCTGAGCGTCAGGAAGATTACGGGTTAAGGCCTGATAAAAATGATGATGCAGATTAATCAGACCGGGAAATAAAAAGTAATCGCGACCATTAATAATTCGATCAATTTCTTCTTCAATTTCAATACCTCTACCCATTCTGGTAATTTTTCCATTTTCAATCAAAAGGTCAGCATTTTTAAGCCGCTCCCGATTTTTATTCATTGTAATGATTTCTTTAACATTTTTGATTAAAATTCTGCTCAACTCAACCACCCCATTCCTCGGCAGCCATCTCAACTGCATCAATTATCTGTTGATAACCTGTACAGCGACATAGATTACCTTCCAGAGCTGTTTTAATCTCTTCTTTACTCGGCTCAGGATTGGTATTTAATAAAGCCAGTGCTGACATCAGCATTCCCGGAGTACAGAAACCACACTGGACAGCTTGTTTTTCAATAAAAGCTTTCTGCAGGGGGTGAAGTCCACTTTTTGACTCCAAACCTTCAACTGTAATAATTTTACTGCCATCAACCTGAGCTGTCAGCACCATACAGGAATTAACTGCCTGATCATCGACAATCACCGTACAGGCACCACATTCCCCAACACTGCAGCCCTCTTTAGTTCCAGTCAGTTTTAACTGTTCCCTAATTGTATCCAGCAGTCTCTCCTGACTACCTACCTGCAATTTATAATCTTCGCCATTAACTTTCAATTCTACATCTAACTTAGCCATTATATCCTGCCTCCTCAAGTAAATCTTCAACTGCTCTTTCCACCAGTTTCCCTAGAGCAGGCCGTTTATAAGGGGTTGACCATCTTTCCCCGGTAATACCTACCATCTCATCGGCTGCAATATTGCCGGCTTCAACCGGATTAATTGCTGCAAAGTTTTTCCCATTTAAATATTTATTAACCTTTCTAAAAGGAACAGGAAAAGGAGTTGCAGCACCAGATGCAACCTGGGCTTTTTTTACCGATCCATTTTCTACCTCAGCTAAAAGAGTCAAAGAAATCCTCGAAATACTTAAAGCTTTGCGGCGTCCAATTTTTTGGTAGCTGCTGTAATATTCACCTTCTGGCATCGCAAAAATAATTTTTTCTAATACTTCATCAGCTTTTATTATTGTCTGATATGGCCACTCCACAAAGTCCTCCAGTAAAATTTTTCGGGCTCCTCCTTTTGACCTCAGCACAACTTCTGCCTCCAGCGCAATTAATGGTGAAAAAGAATCAGCACAGGCAGCTGCATTAGCCAGATTACCACCAATTGTAGCTCTGTTCCTAATCTGAGTTGAACCAATACTGCTGGCTGCTGCCGCAATAAAAGGCAGTTTTTCGTTTATTGCAGGACTGTTTACCAGTTCAGCATGTGTAGTAAGTGCCCCAATTTCGCCCTTTTTATTTCCGAGTTTAATTCCTTTAAGTTCATTAACAGCTGTAATATCGAGCAGATAATCTATTTTTTCAAATTTATCATCCTGATGGTGAAGATCAACCATTAAATCAGTTCCACCAGCTAAAATTTGTACATTCTCTTTTTCGTCCAGTATTTCTAATAATTCATCCAAACTATGCGCTCTAAGTAATTGATATTCTACCATTATTATTTACCTCCCTTATGCAGAGCACGACCGATTAAAACCCGCTCTAAGTTAAGGGGAAGAGACCTAATTCTCTTACCTGAGGCATGAGCTACTGCATTTGCTATTGCTGCACTTCCAAGTTCTAATGTTGGTTCTCCAATCGATTTAGCGCCAAAAGGGCCATCTGGATCAGGATTTTCTACAATCACAGGTTTAATATCAGGCATATCTTTAATGGTCGGTATCATATAATCATGAAAATTAGTTCCCTGGATAACTCCATCTTTTAATTCCAGTTCTTCCATAATTCCATAACCAAGCCCCATCATTACACCACCATAAATCTGACCTTTAACATTTTCGGGGTTAATTGCCCGCCCAACATCATGAGCTGCAGCCATATTGATTACACTTAATTCTCCAGTTCCAGTATCAACTTCAACCTCAGCTATCTGACAGCCATAAACATAGGTAAAGTAAGGGTTACCACAACCTTTTTCTTCATCCCAGGAAATTGGAGGAGATTTGTACCAGCCATAAGCTGACATCAAAATACCGCTATTGCCCATTTCGCCTGTCAAATCAGCAAAAGTAGCCAGTCTGTTACCCTGGCCATCATATAAAAAACCATCTTTTAATGCCAGTTCTTCTGCACTTAAATCATATTTATCAGCAGAAAAATCAATTATTCTCTGTTTTAATTTTTCAGCAGCATCTTTAACCGCATTTCCACCAATTAAGGTAGCACGAGAAGCAACTGTTGAGCCGCTGTCTGGAGTAAAACTCGTATCCAGTTCTTTAAACTCAACCTCATTCATTGGCACACCCAGGATTTCAGCAGCTATCTGAGAAAAAATAGTTTTTAGACCCTGGCCATTTTCTGCCAGACCACTATAAACTGCTACACTTCCGTCTTTATTAATCTGAATCACAGAAGCCGCTGCATCAATTGCTTCTGCCCCCAGGCTGCAGCCTCTAAAGGAAATAGAAAGGCCAATTCCACGTTTTTTATCACCGGGCTGTTTCTTTGAATATTGCTCATACTTTTTCTTATAATCAATAGCTTCCATTGCTTTATTCATTACTTCATTTAAAGAAACAGTATGTCTGTCCAGTTTCTGACCACTTGCTGTAACTGAGCCCTGCTGATACATATTTTTCTTTCTCAGTTCCACAGGTGAAATCTCAAGTTCTTCAGCCAGTTCATCCATCAGTGACTCCTGAGCAAAAATCACCTGGGGTGAACCATAACCACGCATAGCCCCTGTATAAGGATTATTGGTATAATAGCCATAGGTATCAGTCTTTACATTTGCAACTTCATAAGGGCCTGTCGCCTGAACCACACTGCGCCAGGTTACAAAGGGAGTCTGACAGGCATAACCACCACTATCTGCAACAGCTTCAATTTCCATAGCTGTTAGCTTTCCCTCTTTTGTAGCTCCCAGCTTATATGTTAAATGATAAGGATGACGCTTATAACTTTCAGTAAATGATTCTTCACGCGAATTAACCATCTTTACTGGCCTGCCGGTAGCAAGGGCCATAACTGCTGCCCGGGCAGCCATTGCTGAAACAACCTCATCCTTACCTCCAAATGAACCACCAATATGATTTTGAATAACTCTAACCTCAGCCAGTTCAACTTCCAGAACGGAAGAAACCGCGTTTCGGGTTGCATAGGGATTCTGAATAGAACCATAAACAGAAACCAGATGATTCTCTTCGTTAGGGACAACCACAACTGCTTCTGGCTCCAGATATGAATGTTCAATAAACTGAGTTGTATACTCTCTTTCTAAGATTACATCTGCCTCTGCAAAACCCTGAGCTACATCTCCCTTCCTCAGTGGGTGATGAATCACCTGATTATCATCTTTTTCCGGGTGTAATTTTAGAGCTCCTTCTTGTCGGGCATCTAGAGGATCAAATACCCCTTCCAGTTCTTCATAATCAACTCTTATCTTTTCTATAGCTGCCGCAGCTTCTTTTTCACTTTCCGCTGCCACCATTGCTACACCATCTCCTGCCAGCACAACTTTTTCCTCAGCCAGCACTTGCTGATCCTGAACAATTACTCCAAAAAGATTATTGGGAATGTCTCTGGCGGTAAATACTCCTTTTACCCCGGGCATTTTCTCTGCCTCAGAAGTATCAATATTAAGAATTTTAGCATGAGGATATTCAGTTCTTAAAACTTTTGCCTGAAGCATATTAGCAAATTCTAAATCTGCTCCAAATTTGGCCTTACCGGTAACTTTCTCATAGGCATCAACTCTTTTGACACCTTTATTAACATGTTTAAAAGCCATTACTGCACCTCCATAATTAAGATTTAATAAAATTTATTCTGTCTGGCTGTACTTTAAACTGCTAAAATTTTTCTTAATCTAAAACAATCTTCAATTAGAAAAACTTCATCCTGAACACAGATGGACTTTCACCATTTTTGCCAACCTAAACCCTGATTAAAACCAGTATCCAGCCCGGACAGCATTCGACTGCCAGTACTAAACCTGTAAATCAAGTATGGTTACGGCATTTATCTCAATCTCAGTTGAGAGAAATGTTAAAATGGGGAAAGTCCATGAAATCTAATTTACAATATTTAATTCTTATTTATATTATATAACAAAATATTTTAAATTAACAGATTTTTAACATAATTTTTTCTTTTTATTAACAGATTTTTTTCTCATCTTTCTCAGGAAGTAATAAGTTTAAAGCAATTGCAAGTATGGCACCCACTGTAATTCCTGAGGATAAAACAGTTGAAATAACAGCTGGCAGCTGAGCAACAACATCCGGTCTAAATGTCACACCAAGACCGAAACTTAGGGCTATAGATAAAATAAAAATCTTTCTATCAGTCAATCCACCCTTGGTTACAATCTTCATTCCAGAAGTAGCTACCATACCAAACAGGGCAATTGTCGCTCCTCCTAAAACGGGATTTGGCATTACACTAACCAGAGCCCCAATTTTAGGAACCAGACCGAGTAAGAATAAAATTCCGGCAACTGCTATACCGACAACTTTACTACCAACCTTTGTAATTTGAATAACACCAATGTTCTGGCTGAAAGTTGAGTTAGGGAGAGAATTAAATACAGCTGCGATTGCACTACCAACACCATCAGCCATGATTCCACCACTGAGTCTTTCTATATGTTCTTCACTGGCAACATCTTCACCTGAAACCTCAGCTACTGCAGTTAAATCTCCAATAGATTCTACAGTCGTAATAATATAAGCCATAACCCAGGGTAGAAGATGGCTCCACTGAAATGATAAACCATATTTAAAGGGTCTGGGAATAGTAAACCAGCCGGCATTTGCTACTTCAGCCATATCAACTAAACCTAGAGGAATAGAAACTATATAACCTATGATCAGACCAATAGCAACTGCTCCAACTTTAATTAGACCTTTACCAAAACGATTAGCTATAATAATAATCGTTAAAACAAACAGGCCTAAAATTAAATTTTGAGGTGCACCAAAGTTTTCTGCTCCTGCTCCACCACCAAAATCTGTTATACCAACTTCCATTAAACCAAGACCAATCAGCATAACTACTGTCCCGGTTACAACTGGAGGAAATATTTTTCTGGTCTGTCTGATAAATCTGCTCAATATCATCTCAACCGGAGCAGTAATGAGTCCCATGCCCAGTACTAAAGGGAGACCCCCTTCACTTGCTGCAGCAATCGCCATTGGCACAAAGGTAAACGAAGTCCCATGAACAGCCAGCAATCCTGACCCAACAGGACCTACCTTTGTAACCTGAATATATGTTGTAACTCCAGAAACCATTAATGCCATACTGACAAAGAATCCAGTTTCTGCAGCATTTAAACCAGCAACTCCGGCAATAATTAAAGGTGGGGTAATAATACCAACAAACATAGCAAGCATATGCTGTAAACCTAATAACAAAGTTTCAACTAAAGGCGGATTATCATCTAAGCCATAAAAAGGTTCTTCTTCAACATAATTCTCCTGCTTCTCAATACTATTCTGCATATAATCTCTCCTTTTTATTTTTGTCTTAATATTATATTATCCCAACAAAATAATTTACCTTCTTCAATTAAGCATTTTTTTCTAATTTATAATTATTATAGCTGTATACACCTCCTGATTATTCTAAATTTTTAGAAAACTATTTCTGCAAAAATACTACTTAAAGCTTCAGTAAGTTCTCTAAAAGTTAAAAGATTATAACTTAACTTTCGGCAGTATTTAAGCTAAAATTAGAAATATTCTATTCTTTTATTTAAAAGCCCAATAATCTCGGTAAAAACATTGAAATAGGTTCGATAAAGGTAATCGCAAATAAGGTAATAATTTCAACTACAATAAAGGGCCAGATAGCTTTTGAAATCTGTTCAAGTGACAGTTTGGTAATTCCACTAACTACAAAAAGGCAGGCACCAACTGGAGGTGTCATTAAAGCAACATTTAGTGATAAAACCATAATAATTCCAAACTGAATTGCTGGAACCCCAAGGCTAACAGCTAGAGGGTGTAATATTGGTCCTAAAATTACTAAAGCTGCAGCAATATCCATAAACATCCCAACAACTAGCATTAATAAATTAATCAAAAGTAAAATTACATATTTATTATTACTAATCTGCATAAACATATTTGCTATTTGTTCTGGCACTCTCTCCGACGCCAGGATCCAGCCCAGAATTGAAGCAGCAGCAATAATTAAAAATACTACTCCTGTAGTTCTTGCAGTCTGTTCTAGCAACTCTGGAATATCTTTTAGCTTTAAAGACTTAAAAACAAATTTACCAACAATAAAAGCATAAGCAACAGCAATTGAAGCAGCCTCTGTTGGAGTAAATACTCCAGATAAAATACCACCAAGAATAATTACTGGCATTAAAAGAGCTAAAATAGCATCCCAGAAAGCTACTACCATCTCTTTAATTGAAGAACGTTTGTCTTTTTTAGGATAGCCTCTTTTTTTAGAAATAAATCCGGATAAAATCATTAACATTCCACCAAGTAAAAGACCCGGTAAAAAACCAGCAGCAAATAACCCTGCTATAGAAACCCCCATTAGAGAACCATAAATCACCATCATATTACTGGGAGGAATTGTTGGCCCAATAATTGAAGAAGAAGCAGTGACTGCAGCACTAAAATCTTTATCATAACCATCTTCAACCATTGCCGGAATCAGCATTGTACCAATTGCTGCTGTATCAGAAACAGCTGCTCCAGTCATCCCGGCAAAGAAAATACTGGCAATAATATTGGCGTGAGCCAGTCCTCCCCTCAGATGCCCTACTAAAACATTGGCAAAATTAACAAGTCGGTGAGTGATTCCAGATTTGTTCATTATCTGACCGGCCAGAATAAAAAATGGCATAGCCATCAGAGTAAACATATCCAGACCGGCAAAAAACCTCTGAGGTACCATGTTAAACATAACCGGCATATCCATCTGATAAATTGCATACAGAGCCACACTACCGATTGTAAAACCAATTGGCATCCCGGCAAACAATAAGACTATAAATGTAATAGCTATAGTTCCAAGCATTTTATCACTCCTGACCTTTTTCTGTTTCAATCTGCACTTCTTTTACTTCTCGTAATGCTTCATCTACTTCTGTTTCTCCTAAAATATCAGAGATTTTCATTCCCGGTTTAAAGATCAAAAGCAACTGAATAAACTGCTGAATAATTGCCAGAAAACCAGAAACAGGAATACTCATCAAAGGCCAGAACATCGAAATATTTAGGGCAAGTGAAAGCTGATTTTGTGCCTTAACTGCTACCTGATAACCCTTAAAAGTTAAAACTGTTAAAAAAACAATGGTGATAACATAAACAACAAAGGTAATTAACTTTGTTATAATTGGAGGAAACTGTTTAATTAAAAGCTGAATACCGACGTGCTCTTTGTCTTTTATTCCAACACTGACTGCAAGTAGAGCTGCCCAGATCATTAAATACCGGGCCAGTTCTTCTGTCCAGCTTAAAGAATCGCGAATTATATAGCGGAAAAAAACTCCGGTTAATACTGTAATAACAAGAATCCCTGTTAGAATTATGACTATAAATAAAGTTATTTTCCCCAGCCAATCTCCAAAGTTTTCGAGTTTATCAAAAATACTAGTCTTTCCCAATTCCCTCACCCCTCAGCTTGATAAAAGGGACAGAGACTCTGTCCCTTTTAAATTTTAATTTACATTCCAAATTTCTCCTGAGCAGCTTCAATTGCATCAAGATAATCCTGAGCAAGTTGAGCTCCTTCTTCACCATACTCTTCTTCAATAAATTCCATTGAAGCAGGAATTGCAGCATCTTTAAACATCTGCATTTCTTCAGCTGTAGGTTTATATACTTCCATCTCTTCTGCTAAATAAGGAAGACCCTCATCAGAAGCTTCAATTAATCTGTTAACACCACGGCCAGCCAGGTTAGCCACTCTTGCCGCCTCGTCAACCACAACCTGTTCTTCAGAAGTTAAGGAGGAATAGAAGTCAGAGTTTAAAACCCAGACATAAGGTGTATACATATGATTGGTCAGAGTTAAGTACTTCTGCACTTCTTCCAATTTACCAATTTTGATAATTGGGATTGGGTTATGCTGACCATCAACTACTCCGGTCTGGAGAGCTGTATAAAGTTCTGCCCAGGCAATTGGAGTAGGTGAAGCACCAAGTGAACGCATAAATTCCATATGAATTGGAATAGTCATTGTTCTAAATTTTAAACCTTCCATATCAGCCGGGGTTTTAATCGGACGTTCACTATTTGTCAGCTGGAAAAACCCTCCCGATTCACCAAAGCCAAGTACTTTAAAACCTGTTTTTTCTTCAATATCTGCTGACATTTGCTGACCAAATTCACCGTCATATACTTCATAAGCTACAGAATAATTAGAAATAGAGAAAGGGATATTTACTATAGAAAACATTGGATAGAAGGTTGCCATTCCTCCACCAGATGCTATATAACTTTGAGTAACTCCACTTTGAACCTGTTCCATACTTTCTCTTTCATTTCCTAAAACACCATTTGGATAAATTTCTACTTCTATACTGCCATTGGTGCCACTCTCAACCATTGATTTAAATACTTCTGCCATAGCTGCTGTAGCAACTTCTTTTGGCTGCTGTGGGTTTAAGTGGCTGAGTTTCAATACTTTTGTATCCTGAGCCATTGCTGTTAGGGATGCTGTGATCGCCATTACTAAAATTAAAGTAATAATTAATGTTTTTTTCATTTAAACTCCTCCTAAGTTTTAATCAAAGACTCAATTAAACAACTGCTAAACTTCTCATTATCTACTGGACAGTCCTTCCTATCAGACCAATAATTAGAGCCCAAATACTCTTACTTTAATTTTTTTCACAGCACCTCCTTAAATAAATAGCACAGGATATTTAGAAGTGTATTTCCCTCCTCCAGATACTTAAAAGAAATAATCCTCAGGTACCCGGTACTTTAAATTATTTTACTTACCACCCATTGTTAGGGTCATTACAGCTTTTGCAGTGTGTAATCTATTTTCAGCCTCAGTAAATACAATTGAATGTTCACCGTCAATTACAGAATCCTCAACTTCATTACCCCGGTCAGCAGGTAAAGCATGCATATACATTACATCATCATCAGCAAGTGCCATTCTCTCTTCTGTACACTTCCAGTGTTTATTTGATTCTAAAAGATCATCAATTACTGCATCATCCTGATTTGTAACCCAGCTGCCCCAGTTTTTCGGAATAACTATATCAGCATCACGATAAGCTTCATCCTGATCATGAGTAATTTTAAAAGTTCCATTATGCTTTTCAGCATTTTCTCGAGCCTGTTCGATAACCCAATCCGGCATCTCATATCCCTCAGGATAGGCTAAGGTCACATCCATACCATAACGTGGGAAAAGTAAAGCCTGAGTTAAAGGTACAGAAATAGGCTTTTTATGACTGGTGGCATAGGCCCAGATAATTGAAACCTTTAAATTTCTAGTTTCTTTTTTCTTTTCTTTAATGGTCATTAAATCGGCAATCCCCTGCATTGGATGATAAAGGTCACACTGTAAGTTCATCACCGGAACTTTTGCATGATTAGCCAGAGAGCGCAGATATTTATTACCAATTTCCCAGACACAGTTACGGCAGGCAATGGCATGTCCATAACTTCCCAGAATAATACCGGTATCTTTAGCCACTTCCCCGTGAGAAACCTGCATAGTGCTGGTATCTAAAAAGTTAGCATGCCCACCAAGCTGAGCCAGCCCCGCTTCCATTGAGTTTCTGGTTCTGGTTGACTGTTCAAAAAACATTAAAAAAGCTGTTTTATCTCTTAAATATGGTGTGGGTTCACCCATAGCAAATTTTCTTTTTAAATCAAATGAAACATCCAGTAAAGTGTCAATTTCATCTTTAGTCCATTCCTGTAGTGTAATAAAATCTTTTCCTTTTAATTGAGTTTCCATTTTATAATTCCTCCTTTGATTTTTGTTCGGCACCCTTAAAAACTAAGCTAAAAGATTTTCTGTTTCTTCCGGCATCTGATCGGCATACTTTTCCACAAATAACTTTGGAATCACAGCATAAATTGCAGCCGCCTTAACCAGTTCTGATTTCCATGTTTTTTCGTTTGGTGCATGAGCCTGATCTTCGTGACCGGGTCCAAAACCAATACAGGGAATACCATGACGTCCCATTATTGAAACTCCATTCGTGGAAAATGTCCATTTATCAACTAGAGGATCTTCTTTAAACAATTCTTTATAGGCTTCAACTGTCGTCTGACAGACAGGATGATCTTCTTCAATCAACCAGGTAGGAAAATAAGAATCAATTGGATATACCAGACCGGTATAGGAAGGTCTTTCATATTTATACATCTCTACTTCTGCATCTGCATCATTAACTGCCGGTAAGTTTTTAACCTGCTGGACAGCAAACTGCCAGCTTTCTCCTGCAGTCAGGCGGCGGTCAATTGAGATACTGCAGCCATCTGCAACTGCACAGCGAGAAGGTGAGCTGTAAAATATTTCGGAAACAGTCAGACTTCCTTTACCCAGAAAATCATGTGGTGTTAAATTCGGATGCAGGGCTTTTAATTCATTGATAATTGGTGCCATCTTGTAGATCGCATTATCTCCTCTTTCTGGAGCTGATCCGTGACAGCTAACACCATGAGTACTAACTTTGATTTCCATTCTGCCCCGGTGGCCGCGATAAATATTACAGGATGAAGGTTCGGTAATTACAACAAATTCGGGTTTGATTTCATCTTCTTCTATAATATAATGCCAGCAGAGGCCGTCACAATCTTCTTCCTGTACTGTACCGGTAATAATCAGGGTATAGTCATCTTCTAAGCCTAAATCTTTAATTATCTTTCCGGCATAGACCATTGAAGCCATTCCACCCTCCTGATCGCTGGCTCCCCGTCCTACAATTATTTCATCATCTTCATAACCTTCATAAGGGTCATAATCCCAGAGAGAATCATCTCCGACACCAACAGTGTCAATATGAGCATCCATGGCAATTACATGGCTTCCATTACCTATATAACCAAGGATATTACCCATTTCGTCAATTTCTATCTTATCAAAGCCTACCTTTTCCATCTCTTCCTTTATTCTTAAAACTACCTCTTTTTCCTCACAGCTTTCACTCGGAATTCTGATCATATCTCTTAAAAACGCACTAATTTCTGAACGATAGCTTTCAGCTTTTTCCATTATTTGATCAAATTCTATCACTTAACTGGCACCTCCATTAATTTAATATTTATTACCGGTCAATTATATTTATAATAAGTACCCAAATGCTATTTCATTTCTAATTAATACAACTTAGAAGTTTGGGGGAGTAATCGCTGATATGAAATGAAGATCTTCTTCACCGATACTCTTAATTTTATGAGGCAAGCTCGCCTTATAGTATATGCTGTCACCTTTTTCCAACTCATACTCCTGATCACCAATCTGAATAAACATCTTCCCCTGCATAACAATCGTACATTCCTCTCCCAGATGATTTAAAGGTTCGTCTGTTGTCTCAGCACCTGGCTCCAGTGTTGCCTCGATAACTTCCATATCTCTATTTAAATCTGGAGAAAGCAGTTCAAAGGTCAGATGTGAACCGGGAAAATTCAAAATCCTGCGTTCATCTTTGCGCACCACTGCATTATGATTCTCTTCCTCAATCAAAAAGTAGAAAATCGGAACTTCCAGTGCTCTGGCAATCTCCCGCAGAGCAGTAATAGAAGGTTCGGCAAGCCCCCTTTCTACCTGACTTAAATAACTTGAAGTCTTCTTTATCTTCTCTGCTACATCATTTAAACTCATACCTCTAGCCTGACGTTTTTTTCTAATTCTCTGTCCAAGTCTTATATTATCACTCATCTTAAGTCACACCCTGTTCGACAAAAATAGCAGTCAATTTTTCCAGATCCGGCTCAACTTCAATAGGATCACCGGCTGCACGACGGGCATTTTTAACATCCTTTAAACCATTCCCAGTAATTACAACAGCTGCACTCTGATCTCGCTTAATAATTCCCTCTGCTGCAGCTTTTTTGAGTCCCGCCATTCCAGCAACTCCTGCAGGCTCACCAAAAATGCCTGTCTTTTTACCTAAATTTCTCATCATAGCTAAAATTTGATCATCACTAACATTAATCATTTCTCCCGCTGAGTCTCTAATTGCTCTAACCGCCTTTAACCAGTTTCGGGGTTTACCAACTGCAATACTATCTGCTATTGTGTTCTCAGCTGTAACCTCCAGTTCCTCTCCGGTCCTAAAAGCTTCAGTGATTGGAGCACAACCTTCTGCCTGAACCCCCAGTAACCTGGGTATCCTGTCAATAAAGCCAATCTGTTTTAGATCATATAAACCTTTATAAGCTCCCGCGATAGTACAGCCATCACCAACAGAAAACACAAGCCAGTCCGGCATATCCCATTCCAGCTGCTCAGCCAGCTCTAAAGAAACGGTTTTTTTACCTTCTACCAGATAAGGATTAATGGCAGCATTACGATTATACCAGCCCCACTTTTTAATGGCTTCTGCTGAAAGATAAAAGGCTTCTTCATAGGAACCTTTAACTGAAACTACATCAGCTCCATAAATTAACAGCTGGGCCAGCTTTCCTGCAGGAGCACGGTCAGGCACAAAAATAACCGCATTCATTCTTCCCCCCATAGAAGCTATATTACCAGCCAGAGAGGATGCTGCATTACCGGTCGAAGAACAGGCAACTGTTTTTGCATCCGCCTCCTGTGCCTTAACAACAGCCATTGCTGAGGCTCTATCTTTTAAAGATGCAGTTGGGTTTAAGCCATCATCTTTAATAATCAATTTTTTAATTCCAAACTCTTCAGCCAAAACTGGAGAATTGTAAACTGGTGTATCTCCAACAGCAAGCTTAGGCTTTTCCGTCTCCGGCTTAATCGGCAGAAGTGGTTCAAAACGCCAGATGCGCTGATCTGGATTTGCTTTTAAATCTTCTTTTGACCATTCAGCCTTAATTTTTTGATAATCATAATCTACATCTAAGATCCCATCTTCACAATCGTCACAGAGATAACGCTCAGGATCTGCTTCATACTCTTTACCACACTTAATACAGTGCAGCCCTGTTACATATTTCATCTGCTTCACCTCAATTACTATTATTCTACAGCTCTTCTAATAAACCTGTTTTGTGATTAAATTCTTCTATTAATTTGTCAATCTCTTCTGCCTGAGAGTGAATTCCACCCCAGTAATTGTCATAATCATACCACTGAGCATTGAGTTCTTCAGAATCTCTACCCTGCTGTTCAATCCAGGTATAATATTTCAGGTTATGCACCCGTCTTCTTTCTTCCAGACCCATTTCCAGAGTATATTCTGTATTAATCCCTCTCAGATAACGGTGATAATCTTTAATTGCATTTTCTCTTGTATATTCTCCTCTTTCTTCCCTCATTTCTTCCAGACGGGATGTATAGAGTTCTAATGAGTCAGTCAGCACAGTCATCAGTATTTGATTCTGATCCAGTTCATAAAATTTAGCCATCTTAATAGCCCCAACTAAATTAGCAATTCCTGAAATCCCTAAAAGTTCAAGTTTCTCAACAAAATCTTCTGAAACTCCCTGTTCTATCAAATACTCTCTTCCAGCTGTCTCATTAAATAAACGCAGCAGAGACATTGTGCGCTCATCATCAATAGCAATTGCCATATCTGTATTTTTTACATTATGAATCCAGGGTATATGTTTATCTCCAATACCTTCAATTCTATGAGCACCAAAACCATTACTTAAAATGGTTGGACATTGCAGTGCTTCTCCAACTGCTATTTTGCTCTGAGGGAACTGATCTTTAAGATGATCTCCGGCTCCCAGGGTACCTGCAGAACCAGAAGTTGCAAAAAAACCAAAATAATTATCATTATCTCTCATTTCATCTCTAATTACTTCTTCCATTGCTGAACCAGTAACTTCATAATGCCAGAGATGGTTGCCAAATTCTTCAAACTGATTAAACACTGTGATATTATCTCTTGTCTCCCGCAGTTCCCAGACTTTATCAAAAATTTCTTTTACATTACTTTCCGTACCGGGAGTCGGGATTACCTCACCTGCTACCTTCTGCAGCCAATCAAATCTTTCCTTACTCATGCCTTCTGGCAAAATTGCAATCGAATCACAGGCCAAAAGCTGAGAATTATAGGCTCCACCTCGACAGTAATTACCAGTTGAAGGCCAGACTGCATGACTGGAGGTTGGATCAAACTGTCCGGTCACCAATTGCGGAGCAAGACAGCCATAAGTTGCACCTACCTTATGTGCACCAGTGGGGAACCATTTACCCACAACCGCAAAAATCCTGGCATCAACACCAGTCAATTCGGAAGGGAATTCAATATAATTTACCCCATCATAAAGACCCCCATCTTTTTTAGGCTCATTTTTCCAGCTAATGCGGAATAAATTATAACTGTTTACATCCCAGAGACCAATATCTTTCAATTTTTCTTTGATTTTAGCCGGAATTAATTCCGGATTTTTCATCTGCTCAAAAGTTGGCAGAATTATATTTTTTTCTCTTGCTCGTTCAATTGCTTTTTCTAACTGTTTTTCATTGACTTCTAAATTAATCATCATTATCCTCCCTTTTATATTAAGAGTATTTAGAAAATTATATGTTTAAAAATTTAAATCTCACTTTATATATTCAATGAGATTTAAATTAATCCTGCAATAATTTGTAGATAAAATAAAAAAAATACCCGGATATCCGGGTATTCAATAATTTCAATCATTTTTCTGTAATATATTTACTTAAAATTATTAATTCTTCTTCATTTAACATATATTAACATAATCTAATCTGTAGACTCAATTTCATAACTTGAAGTGATTTCTGCATTTAAAGAGTTGCTGGCCGAGCAGTATTTTTTTTCCGAAAGATTAATTGCTCTTTCCACCCTGCGTTCATCTAATTTTTTCCCTTTAAACTTATATTTAATATGAATTTTAGTAAATCGCCTCGGAGGTTCTTCTGCCCTTTCAGCATCAACCTCCATTGCAAAGTCTTCTAATTCAGTTTTCATCTTTTTAAGTATCAAAACAACATCAATTCCAGTACAGCCAGCCAGTCCACTGAGCAGTAATTCCATTGGGCGAGGCCCCTTATTATGCCCTCCACTTTCTGCTGCTGCATCAACTGTTAATTCATGACCTGATGGCAGTTGATTTTTAAATTCCATTTCTCCCTGCCAGTCTACATTAATTTTCATAATCGAATTAATCCTCCTTTTTGTGCACTCAACTTCTCCTTAGAGCAATTTACTCAATTAAATTTATAATCTCTTGATTATTAAAACAAGCACTAATAGATTCAGGATTTTAAGCCTCCTGATCCTCATCACATTCCGGGCACTTCTCTTTAGACATATTTTTCCCGTGCTGATGAGTTCTACCTCTTCTCATTTTTTTGCCGCATTCCGGACAGTGGCCCGGTCTCACCAGACGATAATCTCCCCCAGCAAATTTAATTGCCTTACCACAGGTTAAAGCCTCAGCAGCCTTTTTTCTGGCTGAAGTTAATACCCGCTGAAAAGTTGGGCGAGAAACATTCATCAGTTCTGCTGCTTCTGCCTGAGTTAAACCTTTAACATCTTTTAGGCGCAGGGCTTCCACTTCTTCCATAGTCATCTCTACTATTTCCAGCTGATGTCCGGGGACTCCCGCTGGTTTAAAAAATTTTATTTCAGGTAATTTTTCAATTATCCGATCTTTGGTTGGACGGGCCATACTTTTTCACTCCTGTTACATTTATTTAAAGTTTAGTAAAATACTCTATTATATTTATTATAACAGATTGGTGAACAAAGAACAAAAGTTATATCTTCTTTTCTGCAACCATTCCCAGTATTGCTACTGCATCTTTAGGACCGGAATAAGGAGGAGCATAGGCAAGATCAACCTGAAACAGTTCTCCTGCAGTCATTCTATTGTAAATTGCTGTAGCCAGCACATCAATTCTTTTATCAGAACCTTCACCGCCGATTACCTCTGCTCCAACAATAACTCCATTTTCTCTATCAAAAATTCCTCGCAGATGAATTGGAGCAGTACCCGGATAATAGCTTGCATGATTATGAGCTTTAATTTTGACAGCCACAGCATCGATTTCTTCTTTTTCTGCCTCCTCCAGATCCAAACCAGTTTTTGCCACTGTCAGGTCGAATATTTTTGTAATTCCTGTTTTTAAAATACCATAATGTTTATAATCTCCACCGGCTGCATTTTCGCCAGCTGTTCTTCCCTGCTTATTTGCAGTAGAACCAAGAGGAACCCAGACATCTTTATTGGTCAGCAGATCAGTTGATTCCGCACAGTCACCTGCAGCATAAATATCTTTAAGATTTGTTTCTAATCTCTCATTAACTTTAATAGCTCCTGTTTTACCGATTTCAACTCCAGCTTTTTCTGCCAGCTCTGAATTGGCCTTAACTCCAATCGAAAGTAAGACAAGATCAGTTTCAATTTTTTTGCCAGAAGCAGTTACAACTTTCTCTACCCTGTCTTCACCCTCAAAATGATCCACTCCATCATCTAAAATCAGTTCAACTTCCTTTTCCTTTAAATGTTCTGCTACAATCTCGGCCATTTCTTTACTATAAGGAGGCAGCACCTGATCTTCCAGTTCAACAATTGTAACATCCATCCCCAGCTCCCTAAAAGATTCTGCCATCTCAAGACCAATCAGGCCGGCACCAATAATTACAACCTTTTGAGTTTCTTTTCGACTTAAAGCCACTTTTATCTGGTCGGCACTCTCAACAGAGCGAAGAGTAAAAATATTTTCCAGATCCAGACCTTCAAATGGGGGTTTAATTGGAGAAGCACCGGTAGCAATAATTAATTTATCATATTTATACTCACCCGTTTCTCCTGTGTTTAAATTCTTATATTTTAATTTTTTGCCATCTGTTTCAATTTGAGTAACCTCGTGTTGGAGCCTAACTTCGACATTATATTTTTCCTTAAAATCTTCCGCTGTATTCATTACTATTTCAGAACGGGAAGGTGTTACGCCAGAGATATAATAGGGAAGTCCACAGCCAGCATAAGAAATATCCGTTCCCTTTTCAAAAACTACAATTTCTGCTTCTTTATCTGTTCTCCTTGCTTTAGCTGCAGCACTTGTACCTGCTGCAACAGCACCAATAACAGCTATTTTCATCTTAAATTCCTCCTGTTAAAAATTTATTATAATTCAGTAAAGCATTTACTTAATTTAATCAATGTCTTCAGCCAGAAAAATACTTAACTGTCTGGAATAAATGTTTTTCAAATTTCACAGGCATTTTTCTCAACAACCTTAAATAGTGTATTATTAACTGTATTTTCTGAAGGTCTTGAAATAGCAGCCAGGTTTTCAAATGTTTTACTTAAAGAACAGTTAATAAATCCTGAAGGAAGATGACAGTTCAGATCCTGCATAATCAAATCAAAATGCCTCAATGCAAGTTCAGCTGCTGTAAGAGACTTTAAAGCACAGCTTCCCTTGGCTCCATCACAGTAAACTCCACTTGTATCACTGATTAAATTATTGATCGCCTCTTCTATTTTATCTTCTTTACCGGCCAGATAAAGTAAAGCTGCCAACACTCCCGGTGCTGCAGCATAAAAAAGTCCACAGAGTGCAGAAAGACGTCCCAGATAAATTTTGGCATAATGACCAACCAGATGAGCAATCATTGTTGCCTTAAAAATTTCTTTATCTGAGATATTAAAATAATGTCGGGCACTGTGATAGGTCACCAGCGAAATAAAAATGCCCTGGTTACCACTACCTGAAGATGCCAGGGCTGGAGAAGCTGCTCCGGCCATTCTGGCTCCTGTACCATCAGCAGCTTTAGCTGCAATTTCATTTAGCTCATTAAAATCAGTTCGTTTTCTATATTTAACCCCAACTTCCGAACCAACTCCCTCTCTACCAGCTCGGGCGATTACCGAGTTTAGTTTCAAGCCATCTTTTAATAACTGAAGCTGCCTATCTGAAAATTCTTTTTCTACTAGCTCAATTAACTGATAAATATTCATCGTCTTTAATTGAGCATTAAGATTTTTTAACTGCTGGTCAGCAGAAATTTTACTCTGATTTTGATAAACTATTTTACCATCAACTGTAATCTTTTTTAAATCATCATGACTGCCTTTAATCAGAGAGCGAACCTGATTATCAGCTTCAATAATTGCTTCCACATAAACTGGCATCTTTTCTTCCAGAACCTCAAATTCCACTCGCTCAATAATCCCCAGGGCCTGATCCAGTTTATCTTCTAGATCAGCTAATATTGTCAGTTTTCTTGCTAAGGGTTTATCGGCAAAATAACCTAAAGCGGCTGCTGTTTTATTTCCATAATACTTATTAATCCCCGGCAGGCCGGTTGACATACCATTTTTATAAACAAAACCATCAATCTTAATCTTGATTTTCTTTAGCTCACCCCGACTGTGTTCGGCTGCAGCAGCCACTGCAAAAGCCACCGCTCCCGGTTCAGTACATCCCTGAGCTAGAACAAGCTCTTTTTCTGCAAAAAGGTCCAGCAGTTCTGACATTTGATCACCTCAGCTTAATATTTTCTTTAAAACTAACCAGTAATAATAATCTCTTTAAATTTATAAACAGAGCATTTCCTTTATAAAGAATAATTCCTACTCTTAACTATACTATTCTAGATTTAACTGCTACTTCCTTGTCATAAAATTAATTATTATGAACAAATGTCAAAAAGATTAATTGTTTCAAGGAAAAACAGGCCCAAAACACTGACAGAACAGTAAGGAATAGAGAGAAAATTTTAAATTATATTTCTTCAGCAAAATTCTTGACGCCAGTTAGTTCTTATGCTATTATATTTATTGCAGTCAACAAAATTATATAAAAATTTGCCCTCATCGTCTAGGGGTCCAGGACACCAGGTTTTCATCCTGGCGGCAGGGGTTCGAATCCCCTTGAGGGTACCATTTTGAATCTAAGACAGCCAATTGGCTGTCTTTTTTGTTTATGCTCGTTTATGTTTGTTTATGTACACGCACCGTGAACCTGTCAGTTTTTGTCGATTAGCTGACAGTAGAAAAATTCTATGTTATAATTTATAATAAATATTCTCAATTTTAAATATATTTAATTAAAATCTGGAGGGATAGAATGAAAATATCAGCCGACAAGCATATCTATTCAATGTCTGCCCACAATAAGGAGGCTGCCAGCTGTCAGCCAGGTGAAACAGTAATTTTTGAGACACAGGACTGTTTTAGTAATCAGATTCAAAGTGAGGAAGTACTTTTTGAGTCGACAGACTGGGAGACAATTAATCCAGCAACTGGACCTCTAAAAATTGAAGGTGCTGAACCTGGAGACACACTGAAAATAGAAATCAAAAAAATCAAAGTAAAGGATCAGGGAGTTATGATTACCTCTCCGGAAATGGGATTTCTGGAAGAATTTATTACTGATTCGGAGACTAAAATTATTCCTATCGAAAATAATAAGGCTATTTTTAACGAAAAAATTAATATTGATCTCGATCCAATGATTGGAGTAATTGGTACTTCACCTGGCAAAGACGAGAAAGCTGTTCCCTGTGGTACACCAGCCTCCCATGGAGGAAATATGGACACCAAAGTAATTAAGGAAAATGCAATTCTTTATCTTCCGGTTAGAGTTCCTGGAGCAATGCTGGCAATAGGAGATCTGCATGCAGCCATGGGTGATGGCGAAGTTGTTGTAACAGGTATTGAAATTGCTGGTGAAGTTACTGTCAAAGTTGATCTAATAAAAAATAAGGAATTAAGTGATCCAATAGTTGAAACTGAACCAGCTTTTTATACTATTGCTTCGGGTACAGATCTGGATGCCGCTGCCAAAAAAGCGAGCAACAATATGTTTCAATTTTTGAACGAAAGACTTCCGCTGAGTAATAATGAGCTTGCAATGCTGATGAGTATTATTTGTGATCTCCAGATTAGTCAGGTTGTTGATCCTCAAAAAACTGCCCGCATGAGAGTAGAAAAAAAGGTGTTAGAAAAATATGGTTTAAAGTATTAATTACAATTTTTATAATTTAAACAATGGCTGGCTTTTTTAGGTCAGCCTTTATTATTGCCGAAAAGCTAGCAAGCTCAAATTTCAGCTATTTGTCATTATTTTTTAGTTCTGATATAATTCAGATAGCATTTAATTTTAAGGGGTTTTAATCATGTACATAATCTATAATTTATTACTTGTTTTAATTTTCATAATCTATTCTCCTATCTTAATCTATAAAGAGCTTACTAATACAAACAAAAAAAATACCAAAGAACTTTTTGGCTTTTATGCAAATAAAATAAAAAGTCTAGCTACCAATAATAAAGTCATCTGGATTCACGCAGTTTCTGTCGGGGAAACAGTGGCCGCCAGTCCTGTTGTAAAAGAACTAAAAAAAGAACTACCCGAATACAAATTAATTTTTTCTACTACCACTTATACCGGCCAGAATATGGCCCACAAAATCATTGAGGATGCTGATGCTATAGTCTATTTTCCCTTTGATCTACCGTTTGCTGTTAATAAGGCTTTAAATATAATTAATCCTGATCTGATTATGATTATTGAAACTGAACTCTGGCCAAACTTTATCAAGATTGCAAACAAGCGAGGGCATAAAATAATCTATGCCAATGGTAGAATAAGTGATAGTAGTTACAAAAAATATAATTATTTAGGCTCAATTATGCCGGATATGCTTAATAATATTGACTGTCTGGCCATGCAGTCTGAACAGGATAAAAATAGAGTTATAGAACTTGGAGCTAATGAAAAAAAAGTATTTAACCTGGGAAATACAAAATTTGATCAGAATTATTCTCTAATTTCTGAAAACAAAAAAGAAAAATATCGAAAATTGTTTAAAATAAATAAAGATAATTTAGTTTTTGTTGCTGGTAGTACTCATCCTGATGAAGAAAAACATTTAATCCAGATTTATCAGGAGCTAAAAAAGGAATTTCCTAATTTATATTTTATTGTTGCTCCCCGTGATATTGAAAGAGCAGCTGAAATCAATGAAATTTTTAAAACAAATAATATTGATGCTGTAAAAAAAACAGAGCTTAAGAATAACAATTCTAAAAAAATTGAAGCTCTTATTTTAAATACTATCGGGGAACTGGCACAAATATACAGTATTGCTGATCTAGTTTTTGTAGGAGGCAGTATGATGGGAAAAGGGGGGCATAATGTACTGGAGCCTGCCGCCCAGGGAAAACTGGTGTTTTTCGGTCCGGATATGTCTAATTTTAAAGACAGCAGGGATCTTTTAATTAAAAATGATGCCGGAATACAGGTAAATACCTGGCAGAGTTTAAAAAAAGAACTTAACTATTATTTAAATAATAAAAACAATTTAAAGAACAGGGGAGAAAAAGCCAGAAAAGTAATTCTAAATAATAGAGGTGCTTCTAAAAGAATTCTTAACCATACTTTAAAAATAATCAAACAGAAAAGCTGTCAGCATCAAGACTGACAGCTTATAAGTTATATATTAGCTATTTTCAAAAATAACTTTTTTCTACATTATTCGCTTTCATAGTCGTCATCCTGATTACTGCCGCTGTCATCATCTTCTCCATGTTCTTCTGATTCATTATCCTGATTATCATAGTCTTCTGTCTCATTACCTTCATTATGATGTTCTCCACTTTCATTCTGATAATTATTTTTCTCATCTTCAAAAGATTTTAATATTTTACCAGTATCTGCATCAATACTTACCTCATGATTTCCATTTGAATCAGTAAATTCTACTTCAAAAAATGTTTTACCATTTTCCAATTCTTTGTCAACTGATTTAACCTGGGCATTAGTATATTTCTCTTTTACAACCTTAATAGCCTTTTCCATATTAAAAATATTAGATTTCTGATCAGCTGCCTGAACCCTATTTTCGGATAAAGTAAATATACCTCCCACAAAACCAAAAACAAATACAGCTAACATTGATGTTGCTATTATTTTCTTCAACATATTTTTCATCCTTTCCTTTTTTTAATTTCTTTTTTACTACAATTTCATTTTATACTTAAAAAATTAAACAAATGTTAATTATAGATTAAAGTATTTTAATATTCATATTGATTTTTAGTCAGCGACTTCTGCAGCACCTGCATCCTTTTCTATCTTAAAATTAAGAGTTTTATAACCTTTCACATGCAGATAAACATCAAAAATCAAACCATTAGTTGAACTTCCATATAATCCATTCATATTTGCAGAATAATGATCTTTAGCAATTTTATTGTCAAAATGAAGAGTTAATTCACTTTCTGCAGCAATTTCTGAATTAAGTTTCTGATAATACGATTCTTCGGCACCTGTTTTTTTATCAGTTATTGTATAATAGAGTTCTATATTGCTCAAAGATTTTTTCCCTTTATTTAATAATGTTATTTGCAGATGGTCAGGAAGATCCGAATGATTAGTATCAAAATTATCTTCTACCCTTGCATCCTTTACCCTTATTTGTAAATCTCGGCTGCCGCTTTCTTTAATAGGATTACTCAATTGAACAGGATTATTATCATCTTTATCATTCATTCCATCACCATCACTATCAGCAGCATAAGGATTAGTTCCATATACTTTTTCTACATCATTGGGAATTCCATCTTTATCACTGTCCAAATTATTTCCAGCCGCATATATTTTACTAGCACCTCCAAAAAAAACTATTAATGCTGCTAATAATAGCAAAGTCAATGTGAGCCAATTACTCTTTTTTACTTTCATCATAATCTTTTACCTCCATAGTTATTATTTTTAACTTTTTAATATATTATCTATTTAAAGATTTTCTCTGCGCAAAAAAACCAGATAAGACAGCATACTTAAAATTATATTAGGCACTAATAAACCTGCCAGATTTAGCCACTTTAGATTAGCTATTTCCCAGGCAGTATTATTTTTAAAACCAGGTTTAACTCCTAAGAGAGCAAAACTAATTCTTTCAAAATGTTTGGTTGGAGAAAGTTCTTCTATTCCATTTCTAAGTGTTTCATAGAATTTAAATTTATTGACTATCTGTTTCTCCTGAGCTCTGTTGAGTCCCATACTTGCGAAAAATCCACCAGGAAGTTGGTTATCCATATCCATGGTATCGCCAATTTGAGGGAATATAAAAGCAAATACAAGCCAGATAATTATTACTGTAAGCAGGGCATAGTTTTTATATGGTAGAAGCAGAGTTACAAACAAAGAAATTATAAAAAACAAGGCCATATATAAAAATGAAGCGGCAAAGAAAAAGATTAATCTTATTAAATCCGCCTGACTAAGACTAACTCCCCCCAAAGCAGTAAGAAAAATAATTGTTACAGCTGCAATAGCAAAGTTAATTAAAGCTAAGAGCAGCAGATTCCCACCCAACTTTCCATTAATAAGCTGGTCCCTATAAATTGATCTGGATAGTATCAGTTTAAATGTACCATTTTTCCTCTCTTTGCTTACTGCATAATTACCGAGGACTATTGCTAATAAAGCACCAATCATAGCAACATAATTTACAAAGCTCTTTGATACTGAGAGAGGATTAAGGCTGGGCATTGGTGGTAAATTAGTTTTACCCATTGACTTTAAAAACTCAATAGACCTATTGTACTGTGCTATCTGGGAGTGGACCTGTAAGGTCCCCAAAACTATTGATACTATAGTTAAAATAAGCAGCAAAATAAGTATGGAAAGAAAAAATTTATTATTTAAAGAATCTTTAATCTCCTTTCTAGCAATCACTATCATTTCACTCATTAAGTTCACCTCCATTTAAAATATTTATCTTCTTCCAAATCTGCGAAAATAATATATTGTTCCCATTATCATAATAATCAGCAGAATCAGGATTACCAAAAAGTAATTTGGATTCTTTTTAACAGTAATTGAGCCAATTAAAATTTTTGTCTGAGAATGCTGATTATAGGCAATTACTGAAATCTCTTTGTTAGCAGCTGCCTGTGATGAAGGAACAAATATATCCACATTAAATGATCCTTTTTCTCCAGCTTTAAGATCCATTTGTTTGGGTTTAATATTTTCTATTAACCACTTTTTCGGCAGCTCAAATTTAAGTTTAATATTTTTTAGAGTCTCTGTTCCTATGTTTCCAACTGTAACTGAAAAACTTTGATTTTCACCACTGATCAAATTCAAATCTCGAGGATAATCTGCGATTGTGAGCTGATAATCTTTATTAATTTTAATGTTAAGTGGTAGAGATTTAGTAATATTACCCTCTTTTTTCAAAACTGCCCGGAATGAAAGATGATCAGCTTTTGAGTTTTCTGGTATTTTTAATTTCAAGTCTATTTTTTTACTATTCCCTGCAGTTAAACTAAAATTGGTTTCTGAAAATGACTTATAATCCAGACTGCTGATATATTCTTTTTGAAGATTTAATATCTGAAAAGAATAATTATGTTCTCTCTGGTCATTATTTTTAATTAGAAAAGTATAATCAACCTGCTGCCCCCCCGCTGCCTCTTTGCTGAGATAAATAGGACTGGTAGCAAAAGTCTGAGCTGCTGCTCCTGAACTAAATCCTGCTGCCAAGACTATCCAAATTATTAATACAGTTAATATTCTTTTCATTTAATTACCTTCTTTTAAAAAACTATTGTATGAACCAAAAAGCATAAAAAGCCCAGGAACTAGAAGATATATAATAGATCGCAGATTAAGCTTCAATAATGTAAAAAGAGAAAGTTGAGCATGTTCTGGAACTACCTGCAGAAGGTCACGACCTATATTTTTAAATTGTACTGTAGGAGAAAATATCTCTATTGTCTTAGAGATCAGTGTATCCTGCGGCATTTGATTCATGGTTTGACTTATATTATTCAGTACATAAACATAATTTTTTTGGCTTTCAGCCAGCTGTGGAATAACATAACTTACTCCCATCCAGATAATTAGCATTAATAAAAACGCAAAAGTACTGTTTTGACTCTTGAGAGAAACAAATAATGAGGCAAGATAAAAACTTATCATATAATAAAAAGCAAAAACAAAAAAAACAGTTAAACGACTAAATTCAGCAAAATTAATATTCATTCCAGATACCACTGTAAAAAGGAAACAATTAAAAACTAAAGTTATTATTAATAGACCTGCAATTACGAACGCTCCTCCAAAAAGTTTACCATTTATCAGCTGATCTCTGTAAATTGGTCTTGAAAGTAAAAGCTTAATTGTCCCCTCCTCTCTTTCTTCACTAAAAGAATTGAACCCAAGAAATATAGCAACAATTGAGCCTATTACCGCAACATAATTTATAATATTTTTCAAAATTGATAAGGGGAATATCTTCGGCTCTGCTGGAATAGAAGTAGCTCCCTGTGATTTCAATAAGTTAACAATATCCTGATATGCTGTGATTTCAGCATTTTTGGTTGCTGACCCTATATACACTGATAGAATAGAAAGCAGAAGGAAAAGTAAAGCAACTGCAAGAAAAGCCTTATCTTTAAATGCAGTTTTTATTTCTTTAGATGCTATAGACAGTATTTTCCCCATTATTTTGATCCCCCTCAATCCGGAAATATATATCCTCAAGAGATTTTTCACTACCAAATTTTTTCTTAATATTTATTAAAGAATCTGTCATCAGCAATTGCCCGTGACTTATTATTCCAATACTACTGCAGATTTTTTTCACTTCTGATAAAAGATGGGTATTTAGAAATATAGTCGTATTCCACTTATTATTTATATATAAGAGCAGATCACGGATGCTTTTGGTCCCCTGTGGATCCAAACCTGATGTTGGTTCATCTAAGAATAATATCCTGGGTTTATGCAGTAAGGCCTGAGCTATACCGATACGCTGTCTCATTCCTTTAGAAAATTCCCTGACTTTTGTATCTTTCCAGGAGTGCATCTCTAAATCCTTAAGAACCTCATTTATCCTTTTCTCAACATTTTCAACCCCAGATAAACTACCAAAAAAATAGAGATTTTCAAAAGCTGTTAAGTTGCTGTATAAGTTAACATTTTCTGGTAAATAACCAAGCATGCTTCTTACTTTAAGATTATCTTTTACAACATCATAACCAGCAATCTCAGCACTTCCACTGCTTGGTCTGATTAATGAGACCAGCATAGAAATTGTTGTTGTTTTCCCTGCTCCATTATGTCCCAGGAAGCCAAATATTTCACCCTCTCCTACTTTAAAACTTAAATTATCAACAGCTGTAAAACCATCGTAATTTTTAGTTAAACTATTTATTACCAACATTTTTATCACCACTTTTTAAGATTATTATTATCTCTTGCTCTGATTTAAATTTTACAACTTAGATATTAGAGATTTATTAATTAAAAATGAGATTTTTTTAATCTTTAAAGTAACAGAGATAAAAAAAGGCACCGCCCAGCTGGAGTTATCTCAGCTGAACAATGCCTTTAATAATTATCAAAAATTATTTATTTTTTAATAAAACTTTGAGTTAATTAAATATTTTAACTGAACTCTATTTATTCAACTACCAATATATATGCTTTGCCATCCGTGAAAAAAGGATCTCCTACAAAATTACTTCCCAGTTTAGGCGCGACAAATTGATATTTTTCTGCAGATTTGATCAGAGAAGTAGTCTCTAAATCATCAAAAAGATATTCCCTCTCACTATCAATATCAGGATCAATCTTATGAGTTATACCCCACTTAATTCCACTATCAAAACTTGCCGTACCTACATATATTTTCTCTCCATCATTGGTTATAAAATTAGTCTCCCAGAATCGAGCATGATGACGAACTCTAATATTATCACTAGAATCTGGTTTTTCAAAAGCAAGATCATTAACCTTTGAATTCCAGAAATCAGGTGTAACCGGTGCACTGGGATATGGTTTTTTTAATAAAGCCGCTTTTGCAGCTTTATATAAAGTATATATGTTGATTTCATCGGCTGTATTCCAGCCAGCACTTTGAAAAGTTCTGATTAATTGTTTTTCATTATTAGCCACGATAATAAAACTTATCGGTTCTCCTTTTTCTCCTAAAAGTGACTCTGTATATTTAAGCCTACTGCCTTCAAAAACATTGAGAGCTTTACTAACAATTAGTGGCTTCTGTGGGGGAGTTGTTCTATATGGAATTTGATATTCTAAGGAAAAAAATGTATATGAGCCAACTGCTAAAATTATTATTATAACTGAAATTATTTGTTTTACCAGTCCGGACAATTCTACATCTTTAAATTTATGGAAAATATTTTTTTGATTAAGAGTTAAATATTCTGAAACACTTATTGCTATAATCAACCACAGAGCTCCAACTAAATATCCAGCCCAGACATCACTTAAAAAGTGTACACCCAGATAAAGTCTACTGAAACCAATAGCTATAATTAATATCAAACCTGTAAAAAATATATTTATCTTATTTTTCCAGCTAGAAATTTCCTTCACTAAAAAATAAGTTAAAAAACCATAAAACGCAACTGAAATTGTAGCATGACCACTGGGAAAAGAAAAAGAACTTTCTTGATAAATTGCAACAACCGGCCTTGGTCTATGAAAAAGTAATTTACCGATATAGGTAAATAACACACTACCTGTAATGCTAATCAGGATTGGAATTATATATGATTTTTTATTCCAGAGCCATAAAATTAAAATTATACTAAATGTAAAAACTAATATAACCTGCCATTTCCCGAGAAAAGTAATCCAGAAAAATATATCTGTAAGAGTTTCATTTCTAAAAATCGTCAAAAGATTTGCTATTCTATGATCCACACTAATAATTAAATCAGTAGTTAGAAAATCTTCAATAATACCTCCTAAAAGAGCCATTACATAGATTAAAGACAAAACAAAAAGAGTAACTGGAAGACCAAAAAAATTATTCCTATCAAATCTTTTTCTTAGAAATGAAAAGAATGCCTTATGCTGCTCAACAAATTCTTTTACTTCTTTATTTTCGATCACAGCCCTTTTTATCGATTCACCTATTGAAACAAGTAAAGTTAAAAGTTCCTTTCCTCTACTCAAAGCAAAATGTTTGAGTAAATATATTAAAATCACAAAAACAATTAATCCTGTAAAGAAAATTGTAAACCTTGTAGACCAGAGGGCAACAAGCTGCCAGGTTCTACCAAAAAAGTAGCCAAGAGCAATATGAGATGCTGCCCATAATATGCTGCTTAAAATATTCCACAGCAAAAAAACTTTAGCATCTAGCTCAAAAAAACCGGCTATAAATGGGATAATAGGTCTTACCCAGCCAACGAATCGCCCCAGAAAAACACTTTTAGCTCCATAATGTTCAAAAAACTTTCGGCCTTTTATAAAAAGTTCCTGATTAAATATTTTACCATCCTGATTAAAGGGGACTTTTTTATTTCTTCCTAAACGAAAACTATAATTATCTCCCAAAACAGCAGCCAGAAAGACTAAAAGATATAAAATGATAATATTCAAACTGCCGTGAGCTGCTAAAAATCCTCCAATAATAACAGCTATACTTCCCGGTACTATTAAACCTATAAAAGCAAAAGATTCAAAAAAAGCCAGAATAGCTATTAATAGATAACCAAAAATAGAGAAATTTTGAATTAATGATATTAGATAATTATAATAATTACTCATAGCGAAATCCCCTCTTTAATAAATTTAATTTCATGAAGAATTATATTCATTCTGAAGATAGATATATAGCTTATTGAAAACAAATAAAAAGCTTATTTTTAAAGTCCAGGTAGCAAAATAATATAAATTTTTAAACTACAGGGAGCTTAATTATAAAGGTTGTTCCTATACCAGCACTACTCTCAAAATTAATACTTCCTTCGTGAGACTCCACTATCCATTCACAAATAGCAAGCCCCAGACCAGTGCCCCCCTTTTTACGAGACCGTGACTTATCAACCCGATAAAATCTCTCAAATATATTATCTTGATCTTCTTCAGGAATACCCCTACCGGTATCTTTAATTTTAATTATTAAATTTCCATCATTTTTTTCAGTAATTATCTTAACTTCTCCACCTTTTGGTGTATATTTAATAGCATTATCAATTAAGTTAAGAAGTAGTTGAATAATCATACTTTGATCTGCTAAAACACTTATGCTTTCGCTCGACTGTTCAGTAATTATTTTTATATTTTTATTTTCAGCAACTGCGCTAAACTCTCCCGCCACAATTTTCACTAATTCATTAATATCAAACTCTTCTTTTTCAATAATCTGCTTTCCACTATCACTTCTTGCAAGCAGTAAGAGCTGTTCAATTAAATGCCCCATATAATCAGACTGCTTTTTTATGATTTTCAGGGTTTCTTCACATTCTTCTTTTAAATCATTTCTTCTCAGAATCTTTTCCGATTGAGCTCTGATTACAGTTATTGGAGTCCTTAGTTCATGAGAAGCATCTGAAGTAAACTGTTTTTCTCTTTCAAAGGCCTTCTCCAGCCTTGCAAAAAGCTGATTTAAAGTTACAATCAGACTGCCCACTTCATCGTCAGTATTTTTTTCTTCAATTCTTTGCCCCAAACTACTGGAACTTATTTCTCTGGCAGTAGTATTAATTTTCTCTATTGGGGAAAGAGCCTTCCCAGCCAAAAAGTAGCCGCCAGTAATAGCTGCTATTAAAAAAATTGATATACCCAGTATTGAAATTAATATTAATTTATCTAATATTTTTTCTTCCGAATCCAGCCGTTCTGCTACCCTAATCCAGCCCGAAGTACTTTGACTGCTTATCGGTAAAGTTATTAACGCCCAATCTTCATCAATATTATCATTTTCTAATTTAATGACAGAAAAAATATTATCAGTCTTCAATTTGTCTGGTAAAATATAGTTTTGTTTATTGGTTAATACCAAATTCTTATTCGCAGCATAATAAGCTATTAAATAATCTTTATCAGCATTTTCTTTTACTTCATTAATGATTGGACTGATTTCGATGTTTTCCTCTCTAAGATCATTATTCTCAATTTCTCTAATGATTTGCTCTCCCTGATTTTTTAGCCTAATTTCTACCTGGTTATATATATATTGTTCTACATTTAAAAATATAAAACTGCTAAAGGCAATTAAAGTCATTGTTAAAATAATTATATACCATAAAGTTAATCTTGTCTTTATTTTTAATCTAAGTTTCATTTTCAATTACCTTTATCCTATAGCCTCTACCATGAACCGTTTCAATTAATTTTGGCTCGAAATCATTATCAATTTTTTGTCTCAAATAACGTATATATACATCAACAATGTTAGATGTATTTCCATATCGATAATCCCAGACATGTTCTTCTATCTGGGTTCGAGACAGTACCTGGCCTCTGTTCCTCGTCAGATATTCCAGAACAGCATATTCCTTAACTGTTAAAGGTATTTCAATTCCTCCGCGTAAGACTTTATGGTTTACCGTATCAATTACAAGATCTCCGGTCATAAGTTGATTATTATTCTCTTCAATACCTCTTCTAAGTAATGCTCTAACTCTTGCAACCAGCTCACCAAAAGCAAAAGGTTTGGTTAGATAATCATCTGCACCGCTGTTTAATCCCTTTATCTTATCTTCTACCATATCCTTTGCTGTTAATATTAAGATCGCTGTATTAATACCGTACTCTCTGATTTCTTTTAAAGCTTCCATTCCATTTTTAACTGGTAGCATTAAATCTAATATTATTATATCGTATTCATAATCCCAGGCAAAATTAACAGCCTGCTGGCCATCACTTACTGTATCAACAACAAAGCCTTCTTCCTCAAGCCCTTTTTTAATTACATCTGATAAATCCTTTTCATCTTCTACAACTAAAATTCTCATTTATCAGCACCTCTTTAAATAAATATGTAAAATAACTTTAAATCACTGATTACTTGTGCTCTTTCTGTTCTTTTTAATTAAATATAAATTTCGTAGATAAATAAAAGAACCGGTTGACTGTCCCACAATAAAAACTGGATCTCGCCGATGAATTGCATAAACTAACAAAGTAAGACTTCCTGCAATACTAAAATACCAGAAAGCATTTGGAACTATACTTTTTTTTGCTTTTTCTGAAGCAATCCATTGAATAATAAAACGTAAGGTAAACATCGCCTGACCAACAAATCCAATTATTATCCATATCATAGATTAATCCCTCTTTATATTATAATTAATAATTCTTTTCTTCATCCACCGCATAACTAGTGTATCAAATAATCCTCTCCACATTCTGTTATTAATCCCATATTTAGACTGACCATATTTTCGGGGATAATGGTTAACCGGAACCTGTTTTACTTCATATCCATTAATTCTGGCTAAAGTAGGATAAAATCTGTGCATACCTTTAAAAGGATAAAATTCTTTATGAATCTCATTTTTAAAAACTTTTAGTGGGCAACCTGTATCAGTAATCTTTTCACCGGTAATAAAGTTCCGAACCCCATTACCAACCACTGAAGAAATTTTTTTAATCAAACCATCATTCCGGTTGGTCCGCATCCCGATTACCATATCATAATCATTTAAAAAGGGAATCAGTTTAGGTATATCAGCAGGACTGACCTGGAGATCTGCATCTAAAGTAATTATATATTCTCCTTCCGCTTCTTTAAAACCAGCTAAGAAAGCAGCAGTCTGACCATTATTTTTAGTAAAATGTATTGCTGAAAGTCTATTTATTTTTTCCTGCAGCAAATCTATTTTTTGACTGCTGCCATCCTGACTTCCATCATCTACATAAATTATTTGATAATTATATTCTTGTTCATTTAATTCATTAATTATACTATCTGTTAGAGGAGATAAATTTTTGATTTCATTATAAATGGGTACCACTATTGAAAAATCATATTTATAATTCTGCATTTTCCACCACCCTTAATTTATATACGTTTTTAAAGTTAAATCAGTTACTATAATTAGTAATAATTATATAACTTTGATTAAATTGTGATACTTCAAATTTGTTTTTTATATTTTGATTCAAATCGCCCCTGATTCGCTGCCAATCGTCAAGTTCCATCATAACTGCAAATTTATCCTGCTTAAGATAATTTAGAAAGCCAACCCGGTCCTTAATCACTTCCGGCCAAAAGTCAAGATAAATACCAAGAGAATCGGAATCACCATCATATTTATAAGTAGCAATATTATTAATTCCTCTAGTTTTTAACTGCTGCATTTCTTTAGCTGTCTCTTTAAGAGTATAAGTCTGACTGAAAGGTTGAGCTACTGAAAAAGAAAAGTTGAGTAAAAAAACTGCAAATATAATAATAACGAGATACGAAATATAACTATATTTCTTTTTAAATAGTAGAATTATCCCGACTATTCCTCCCAGAATCCAGCTTATAATTGTTGGCATCAAAAGACTTTTTAAAGCTATTCCCTGTGTTTCCTGGGGTATAAAAAAACTTCCGATGGTGAAAAATGCAAAAGTAATCAATGCTGGAATTATAATATAATATTTGGATGCTCGTCGATTTGAAATCTCTTTAAATAAATAAGCAACCAAAAGAGCTCCAGCTGGATAGATTGGTAAAAGATATATGTCAAGCTTTCCACTTATTAAAGAAAATAAAATAAAAGTAACAGCAAACCAGCTAAGTAAAAACTTTATAAATTGAGGTAACCTTCCCCTATTCTTAAAACAGTAAATAAAAGCTGAATAAAGAAAGAAAGACCACGGTAAAAAGGTAAAAGAAAAAGTTGTTAAATAATAATAAAATGCTTTCTGGTGAGCAAAGGAATTAACAGTTCTACCAAAAGTTTGGACAACTAATAATTGATATGCATATTCTTTTCCCCCTCTAATTAAAGCGGGTACAAGCCATAATAAAATTACACCTACAAAAATTAAGATGCCTTTTTTTAATTTTAAATTTTTAAATTCCGCCAGATCTTTTTGAATTAACAAAAAGGCAGGAATAACAACTAAAGGAATTAAAAAACCAGCCGGTCCCTTAATCCATGTTGCCAGGCCCATAAATAAGTAAACCAAATAATAGAATCTATCTTTTCTTTTTGATTCTGAAGAATAACCGAGATAAAAAGAAAATAAAGCAGAAATAATGAAAAATCCCATTAAATGATCCATTCGAACTGTTATTGAAAGAGCAAAAAAGTAAAAAGTAATCATTAAAATCAAAGCCGACAAAAATCCATATTTCTTATTAAAATTCAGGCTTCCCCAGAAGAAAGTGACTATTGCAATTAAAATACCCGGAATTAAACTCATCATAACCATTGCGGTTACAGAATAACCCCCGGCCATAAGTCGGCTAAAATTTAAAAAGTAAAAATAAAATGGAGGTTTATGAGAATAAAACTCCCCCCCTAAATGTGGAACCAGCCAGTTTCCAGTATCATACATTTCCTTAGCAACTTCAACATATTTCATTTCTTCTTCCCAGTGCAAATCTCTATAGAAAGTAGCTGGCAAATAGAGAGCTGCCCCACAAATAATAATTAATAATATATATATATAAATATTTTTATGATTATTTATTGTTTTAATTGAACTTACCCCCTTATAATTTAATAATTTTGTTTATAATTAGTAAATACATCTCTTGCTGATCACCACACTTAATTTGATAACTCAATTATATTTTTAATATATTAAAAATATATTAAAAAACAAAGACAAATCTAGAAAAAAATGGAGTTTTAAAATTCCAAACACCTTAACCCTTAATTACTTTTAAATCAAGAGCTTTTAACCAATCTAGTAATGTTTATTCTTATTCGATTGAATGATAAATCAGATTATATCCATTTGAATGATAGATAACATCTTGTTGAGTAAAAATAGCACTTACTTTTTCAAAATCATCTTCACTAATTAAAATAACAGCTTCTTGTTTTTCTTGAAGATAACCAATGAGTGCCTTTTCAGTACCCAGGTCCTTAATAAAAAAATTAGTATAAACTGCTAGAGTTTCCGGCTGCCCATATCTAAAAGCAGCAATATTTTCGACGTTTTTTTGTTCTCGAAACCCTTTCAACTCTTCAGCAATTGGTCTTTTACTATAATTCTGACTTGCTATGGGAACTATTATCAGATTTAAATTAAGTGAAAAAAAGAGCATTGCTATTGCTAAAAGATAAACTAATGCCAAATAATTTTTTTTAAAATATAAAACTAAAGCAATCAACAAAATAAAACCTATTGATATCAGTGCTGGTTTTAATAAACTGCCAATATTATAACCTTCAATATTATCAGGAATAAAAAAACTGCCAGCTATAATAATTATAATAGTTAGTAAAACTGGAATCACTATAAATTTTTTATTCTCCTGATTAACTATAACCTGCCGACATAAGTAGGCAATCAAAATTGCAGCTGCGGGATAAATTGGCAGCAGATAAAATACTAATTTACCACTAAAAAAAGAAAATAATAGCAGGGGCCAGAAAAACCAGCTTAATATAAATTTAAGTTCTGTATTAATATTTCTATAATGTTTAATTATATAAAAGAGACTTGAAATTAACATAAAGGTCCAGGGTAAGAGGGTTAATGGAAGTGTGGTAAAATAATAATAAAAAGGTTCACTGTGAGCAAAAGAATTAACCGCTCTACCAAAAGTCTGCAGAACTAACAATTCATAAATATACTCTTTGCCGCCAAAAATAAAGGCAGGTATTAACCATAATAAAATTACAGAAAAAAAGATACCTAATCCCTGCATCAATTTCATTTCCTGCAATTTTTCTAAGCTTTGATCCCAGATAACAAACCCGAAAATAGTTGCTAAGGGAATCAAAAATCCAGCTGGTCCTTTGATCGCAGTTGCAATAGCGATAAACAAATAAGCAAAAAGATAAAAATAATTATTCTGATTTTGATATGCCATAAAAAAGGTAACCAAAGCAGCAGTTATAAAAACCATCATTAATAAATCCATTCTGACAAATATAGATAAACTAAAAAAAAGTACAGTTGTAGCTAAAATTATACTTGCTAAAAAAGCATATTTTTCGTCCAATATAGATCTAGCAAACAAAAAAGTTAACAATAGTATTATTACAGCAGAAATAATACTGGGACTGACCATTGCCGGGGCAGAATACTCACCAAAAATTTCTTTAGAAAAAATTAAAAACCAGAAATAAAAAGGAGGTTTATCTGTATAAATTCTGCCACCAAGCCGGGGAACAAAATAATTACCACTATTCTCCATCTCTCTAGCAACCTCTGTATATCTTAATTCATCACGATAATGAAGATCACGATTTAAAGTTGAGGGAACAAACAGCAGAATACTGAAAATAATTAATATTAGCAGATAAATATAAGTATTTCTTAAATCATTGTTAAATAAAGACATCTAATTTCCCCCTTTCTTTAAATACCTGGTTTAATTTAGAGATAACTTTTAAATTAATAAATTTTCTTAAGCCAGTTAACCTCCCTTTCTAAAGCTTCTTTAAAGGTGACTTCGGGAGAATAACCTAATAGTTGATCGGCTTTACTAATATCTGCAGCAGTATGTTTTACATCTCCTTTAACTTTTTTCGAATAAATAATTTTGGTGTCACTGCCAATTATCTGTTTCATTAATTCAAGACTCTGATTTAATTTAACAGTATTAGTTCCTCCAACATTTATAATTTCACCAGCCGGAGAATTTTGAGCTGCCAAAATATTAGCTCGAGCAATATCACCTACATAGGTAAAATTTCGACTTTGCTCACCATCACCGAAAACATTAATGATTTCTCCCTGCAGAAAAGCCTTAATAAATATATGAAAAGCCATATCAGGTCTCTGGCCTTCACCAAAAACAGTAAAATATCTTAATGATACTGTAGGTACATTAAAATTTTTATAATATAAATAGCAGAGATTTTCTCCAGCAAGTTTTGAGACGCCATAAGGTGAAACCGGCTGCAGCCTCTGTTTTTCTGTCATAGGTATCTGATCAGTATCTCCATAAACCGAAGATGAAGAAGCATAGACAAATTTCTTTAATTGTCTGCTCTCTTTTGCTGCCTCTAAAAGTTTTTGAGTTAAAAGAATGTTATTCTGGTTATATATTTCAAAATCCTCACCCCAGCTAGAACGAACTCCAGCCTGAGCTGCCTGATGATAAATATAATCCACATCTTTTATTAATTCTTTTAAATCTGTTTTTAAAAGATCTTTTTCTAGAAAAGTATAATTAGGATTATTTAAAATTTCTTTTATATTATTTTCCTTTAATTCTCTTGCATAATAATCTGTAAAACAATCTATCCCTATTACCTCTTCGCCTTCTGCTAGTAATTTTTTAGCTAAATTTGAACCTATAAATCCTGCTGATCCAGTTATTAAATGTTTCAAAATTGATCACCTCATTATTCCATCTGAAAACGTTTATAATTAGTCAATTAAATACTTGTTATTGATAATAATTAAAATTTTTAATTTAGTCATTTATATAATTAAATATAAATGCTTATTTATTACCAAGTAATTGGTAATTTCTGTGTCCACTTAAATAAATTTTACCTCCAAATTTTCTTTCCAGTTTTTGTTCAATTGAAGTTAGAATACGATTTTTTATTTTTTCGTGTTTATGTTTAACTCGATTATTTTTTGGCTCACCAGAATACTGTAATTTATCCTGCCAGTTCATTTTAGCAATCCAGTCCTGCATAACTTCTGGATGAGTTCCGTTATAAACTGGAAGCCGATCTAAAGGGCCATAATCAAACTCCTGTGGTTCCTGATCATGAAAGTTATTAGATTGATCTTTCCCCCAGTGAATAGTATGGAAAGCTCTTCTTTTGTTTTCCATATATTTAGGTGGTCTAACCCAGCCATAATGAAAAATTTCTGCATTTGAATGAGCTGCTTTAACTCTTTCTCCATATCTCTTAAAGCCCTGGGCACTTTTATTAGACCTAACACCAATATTATTTTTTATTACTCTAACTTCCCTTTTATACCATCCATGACTAATTTGATAATGATCATAATCCCCCCAAAAATGTCGATAATCAAAAACTAAACCTTCAACCTCATTATCATCTTTTAATTCTAAACATCGATCTTTTATTACTGGTAAATATTTTTCATGAACAACCTCATCAGCCTGAATATAAAAACACCAGTCACCGGAACAAGCATCTAAAGCTATATTAGATTGTTCAGAATGTACCATTCCGTTTCTCTGATTTTCAATATCCCAGACAGTATCTATTATCCTAATCTTATCACTGCCAATATTTGAGACTAATTCTCGTGTATTATCATCTTTATCCCCTTCACCAATTGCAATTACAAATTCATCACAAATAGGTAAAATTGATTCAATAGCCTTTTGAATCGGATAATATAATTTTGTTGCATTCCGAACCATAGAAAAACCGCTAATTTTCACTTGTCTTACTCATCTCCTCAAATATAATATAATTTACAATTAATATAAATAAAATATAAAAGCCTACATGTCCATATCTTGCTGTACTATCAACCATACTATGTACTATAAAAACTATAAATACTGACAGTGAAGTTATCCCAATTAAATTCTCAAATGAAAACTTTGGATATCTATAAATATTATATAAACTAATCTTTAATGAAATAAAAATCATTATTAAAAATAAAAGTAAAGATGGAATGCCCTGCTCTGCAGCAATAAACAAAAACATATTGTGAGGATGGTCATGTTTTCTGGAACCAGCAGTTAAATTTTCATCGGAAACATTATCTATATAATCTAAATAATTTGGCTGAAAATTACCGACACCTACCCCTAAAATTGGGTTATTTTTTATCATATATATTGATGATTCCCACATAACAACTCTCGTTTTCAAACTATTATTAGCACTAATATTTTTTAAATTATCAAATTTATTTATTAGCTTATCAGGTAATAAATAAGGAGTTATCATTACCAAAATAATTAATAAGATTGTAATAAAATATTTAATTTTAGCTGATTTAATATTATAATAAACCATAAAACCTATGAAAACAAAAAGTGAAGCAAAAAATCCTAAAACAGCTCCGCGTGAATTTGTTTGAAACAAAATATAAGTAAATGAACCGATTCCGATTAAATAAAATATTTTTTTATAATTATTGTTTTCATTATTGAATAATAGAGCTGAAAATATTAAAATATTAAAGGCTGCAACAGTACCTGTCCCATTACCTGATATATGATTTCCCCCATTAAGTAACTTTATTAAGATTCCTAATACTGCAAAAGTTAAATTACCATATATAAAAATATTTAAATTCTTTGCTATTTTTTCTCTATCATTAACTATAATAAATGAAATATAAAAGAAAAATAAATATCTCAAAATCGGGCTGACAAATCTATCTAAAGACAAATTAATATCTCGGGCTACAAAAAAAGATAAAAATGTAAATGTTAAAAACAATAGAACATAAAAATTAAATTCATTATTTTTTAGATTAAATTCTCTATAAACCAATATTCTTATAACTGAAAAAATAAATAACAATCCAATTAGTAGATTTCTAATTGCAATTGAAAATGTAAACAAAAATAATAAAGTAGTATATAAAAAAAAGATAGTATTATCTAAAGTTTTTTTGATACTCATTTCTATTTTTTCCTCCAATATTTTTCTTTAATCCATTATTTGAAAGAACAGATTCATACTGTTCAAGATAATTTTTAGCCATCAGCAAATAATTGAATTTTTCTTCAACAATTTTTCGGCAGTCTACTGGATTAATTTTTGAGATTTTATTTACAGCCTTTTTATAATCTTGATAATTGGTGCATCTAAAACCATTAATGCCATTTTTTATAATTTCTGGCATAGCTCCATTTTCACTGGTGATTACTGGAGTTCCACTCGCTAAGGCTTCTATTGTGACCAAACCGAATGGTTCTTCACATAAAGTTGGAAAAATCATTGCTTTACTCCTTGATAACAAATTATATTTCTTTGTTCCTCCTACCATCCCATGAAACTTTAGATATCTTGAAATACTAAATCTCCAACCACCTGCAATATCTAAGTTGAATTTCATATCCTTAGCAAGTTTTATAGCAAGTTTAACATTTTTAGGAGGATAACTTACTTTAGATAAAAATAAAAATCGATCACTTTTCTTTTCCTTAAAATCAAATTCTAAAGGGTCAACTCCACGATGAATATATGTAAAACGATTATTATTAAGAGCATGTTTATTACTAACAAAAATAGTATTTTCTAAAATTTCATCATCAAACTTATCTCTAGATTTACCCAACCAATGAAAAGTTATTACGTAAGGAAATTCTGGCTCTTCACTTGGATTATAATGGAAATGAACAATATCATAATCTTCTGGTAAATATTTATAAACACCATTTTCTCCTGACTTTTTCAAAATTTTTTTGATAGATTTAGGCAACTTTATTACTCTTAAATTTTCATGTTCTATAGAAGTTTTACCATCAATTAATAAAGTCACTTTATGTCCTAATTCTAATAAACCCTTTGTTAGCCAGGCAACTACTCTCTGGGTTCCACCATACTTTCTAGGAGGTATATCTCCATTACAGATTTGTACTATCTCCAATTATATCATTCCTTCATTTTCAATTCTGTCCACTACCAGATCTGGACTCAGTTCCCGCATACATTTAAAATGATCCAGCGGACATTCGTGTTCTCCACAGGGACGGCAGTTGAGCCCGGCATTCTTAATTAATATATTCTTAGCTTTACCACGGGGAGCATATTTTGTTTCATCAGAAGGGCCAAAAATTGCTGCTGTATTGGTTCCGACTGCAGCTGCTACATGAACCGGTCCGGTATCACCACTGATCACCAGCGAGGCTCTTTTTAAAATTGCAGCAAGTTCAAGCAGAGACGTTTTCCCACTTAAATTATAAATCATGTTCCTATTTTCAATTTTATTTATTATATAACTAACTCTTTCAGTATCAGAAGGGCCACCAACAAAAAGAATCTTATAGCCTCTTTCAATCAGCAGATTGGCAACTTCTGCAAAATATTCTTCGGGCCAGCGTTTTGTTTTCCAGCTGCCTCCGGTATTTAAAACAATAAATTTATCACTCAGACCAATATTCTTTATTTTTCGAGCAGCACTCTGATTATAAGTTTCATCAATTCTCAAAACCGGAAAATAATCTTCCTTAGAATCAAATTTATGTTTCTGAATTTCAAAGTTCTTCGCCAGCAATTGACTCTGCTGCATTTGATTTAAAAATTTAAGATATAATTCTATCATGTGAGAAGAATTATCTTTTTCTACTACCTCATCTAAAAATAATCCTCTACCCCTGCCACCATAGCCAATACTTTTTTCAGGTGAAATTAATTTTAAAAGCAGCGCAGTTCTCCAGTTACCCTGAATGTTAATTCCCAGCTGATAATTATTCATTCTCAATTTTTTAGCAAATTTATATGATCTGGCAGCTCTCCAGCTCTTATTATAACTGTAAACATGGTCAAGATTTGGATTAACTCTCATTAACTCAGAAAAATTACTATTTGCCACCAGATCAATCCTGGCCTCTGGAAAAAGTTTCCTCAAACCTTCAAAAAAAGGGTGGGCAAATAATAGATCACCCAGATATAAAAGATCCATAACTATTATTCTTTTACTAGTTTTCATAATAACCATTCCCCGTATAATATACAATCCAATTTTAAAGTGGAATTGAACAGATCATTTTAATGTTAATCACTTAATTTCTTTTTAGCAATCCTCAAAACCTGTTCTACACTAATTGATTTCATACACTGCATATTGCGACTGCAGTGCCTGTCCCAACAGCGAATGCATTCCAGACTATTATCCTGAATAACTGTATGGCCTTCACCAAAAGGACCATTAGTCTCCGGATCAGTAGGTCCCATCAGTGCTATCACCGGTATTCCAACCGCAGCTGCAAGATGGGTTGGGCCCGTATCTCCACCTATATATAAAGCTGCTCTTCTGTAGACTTCTGCTAATTCCTGCAGATCAGTTTTACCAGCCAGATTACTATATTTATCTTGCTCAACTGCTCCAAAACTATCTATAGCGTCCTTATCATCTCTGCTGCCTGTAAATATAACATAATATCCTTTTTTAATAAGTTCATTAGCCAGCTTAAAATAACTTTCCAAAAACCAATTTTTAGACTCCCAGTTAGTAAAAGGATTAAGAACTACAATTTTATTTTTAGCATCAATTTTATTTTCTTCAAAAAGTCGACTTACTCTACTTTTTATAACCGGAGTTAACTTAAGTCCATAGTTTATCTCATTCATTTCTGCCTCAAGAGCTCCAGCAAAATGAAGATATTTATAAATACGATGCCCCTTTTTTTCTGGAAGATCTATCTTTGCCTGATAAAATAAAGTACTTAATTCTCTCCCATCAGATGGCCCCATACGCAAATTGGGATTTACAAGAAAAGAACTTATTGCACTCTTAAAAAGGCCCTGTAAATCTAAAGTAATATCATATTTTTCAGCCCTTAATTTTTTAAAAAAAGAAAAGAATGATCTGACTCCTTTTATGAAATCTTTGTTAATTAATTTTTTCCAGCGTTTGCGTGGTAAAATAATTACATTATCTAGATACGGATTTAATTTAACCAGTGGATATGATTGCTCTTCAACAAGCCAGTCTATCTGAGCATTAGGATGTTTTTGCCTTAAAGCATAAGCTGTAGGCAAAGAATGAATAACATCTCCGATCGCACTCAATCTGACAATCAAAATCTTTTCTACCCTATTTTCTATCATAATAATCTTCTCCCTGCTTTAACAGCACATCCACCAGCTGCAGTTGTTTTTTTACCGCACCACGATTTTGATCAATTAATTCCGCTGCTTTTTCTGCTCTCTGTTTTCGGTACTGGTCATTGGCCAGCAGCTGGTAAGTCTTTTCAAAAAAATCTGCTGCATCCTCAATTTCAAATCCAACTTCATTTTCTAAAAGAAAGTCTCTTTCTTCTTTGAAATTATACATGCTCTGACCAAATAACACAACTTTAGCCCTGGCAGCTGCTTCGATTACATTATGTCCTCCCCTGTCAATTAGAGAACCTCCAATAAAAACTAAATCTGCATAAAAATAAAGCTGTGCCAGTTCGCCCATAGTATCAACAATAATAATATCCGTGTCTTCTGACAGCTGGATCACATTTCGTTTGAGATCCGAATATAAAGCTGCAGCTATTTCTCTTTTCCGACAGAGCTCCAGAATTTCTTCTCTTCTTTCGACATAGCGAGGTGCCAGTAAGAGCTTTAAATGTTTAAAATCTGTTTTAAGCTGCTGATAAAGATCGAGAATTATCTCTTCCTCTCCCTGATGGGTACTACCTGCAATAAGAACTTTTGTCTGATCAGTTATATTAAACATCTTCGTTTTTTGAAAATATTCTTCTTTCGAAGGGGGATTTAAATCAATATCATATTTTAAATTACCATTAATACAAATATGGTCTTCTGCTGCACCCAGCTCTTTAATTTTTTCTGCAGCTTCCTGGTGCTGCATGCTGAATAGATCAACTCTTTTTAACATATCATCTAAAACAGTTCCCAGATATTTATACTGGCTAAAAGAATCATCACTTATTCGACCACTTACCAGCATAATCTGACATCCACCATCATCCAGAGCTCTAATTAAATTAGGCCAGAGTTCTGTTTCAATCATAATAAATAGATCAGGTTTAAAAATTCCAACTGCTTTTTTTACAACCCAGTTTAAATCAAAGGGAAGATAAATAATTAAATCAGCTCCCTCGATTTTCTTTTTAGCCAGGTTTTTGCCACTGGCTGTCATTGTCGAAAAAATAATTCTTGCCTCTGGATATTCCTCTCTAATCTCAGCCGTCAACTTTTGTGCCGCAAGTGTTTCTCCAGCTGAAGCAGCCTGAATCCAGATAACTTGAGGAGCCGGAAATAAAAGATCCAAATTCTGATCATAAAAAGCAAAACGCTCTCTTAAATTAAGTTTTTCTCCACTTTTTTTGCTTTTGAAATAATAATAGGGAAGTAAAAAAACTGTCAGTACAGACAATAATAAATTATAAATAAAATACATATTTCTCCCCCTCATTGAGCTAAAAATTAGCCTCAAAATTTTAATTATATGTTTTCCAGCGTTTATGCAGCCACATCCAGTCAGCCGGCTCTTTTTTTATTTCTTCTTCAGTCAACTCGAGCAGCGACTTTAGTTCAGCCTTTAATTCTGCTTCCGAAGCTTCAGCCTTGATTTTGCGTGGTGGATAACATTTAAGTTTATGTTTCAGCCATCCCTGGCGGTGAAAAAAAAGAGGAACAATTGGTGCTCCCGTTCTCTGAGAAAATTTAACAGCCCCGGGAAAAGTTAAAGCAGGTCGATTAAAAAATTCAAGTTCCCAGCCATCACTTCGTGCATGCTGATCTCCCAGTATTGCCAATATCTCATTGGCTTTCAAAACTTTAAATGCCTTTCTAATTGACAGACCTTTAGGAATAATTCCGACTCCAACATTGCGGCGAATTTGATTAATCCTTTCGTTAAAAAGAGAATTATTTTGTTCCTGAGCAATTGAATGCACTTGATAACCTTTAAGAGCCAGTACTGCTCCCAGCAGCTCCCAGTTTCCTAAATGAGCTGTATAAATAATAACCCCATTTCCTTCAGCAAGTGCCTGATCTAAATACTCAAGCCCATCAAAATCAACCATCTGTTCAACATCTTGATTGCTAAAAGTATCTTCCAGCAAAAATTCAGCAAAATCATAACCCAGATTTTTATAAACTTTTTTAATCATTTTTCTGGCTTCCTCTTTATCCAACCCCAGTGCCCTTATCAAATTCTGCTGCGAATGTTTCCGCCGACCAGGAGTAATTAAATAAGCCAGACCGGCAATCAATTTCCCTAAAAATTTTCCGAAAGCAGGTGGCATTTTTTTTAATAAAAATCTAAAAATATTGTAGAAAAAAATACTAATTTTATCCTTCATATTTAGCCTCTTTTGTTCATTATAATTTTGTGATCAGAATTCAAATTTAAAAAACTTTTGCTCGTAAAAGATCCTGGAAATTCAACATAGCAACTGGCTTTCCAGCTTCTACAACAGGCAGATCATTAATCTCTTTAGATTCCATAATCTGCAGTGCCTCTGCTGCCAATTTATCCGGTGAAATCGAAATCGGATCAACTGTCATATAATCTTTAACCGGTCGATCAATAAAATCAGCAGATTTCTCTAACAGACGTCTAATATCACCATCAGTAATTATTCCTCTAAGCTTTCCATCCTGATCAACAATGGAAGTTGAACCCATCCGGCTCTCGGTCATTCTAAATAATGCTTCTCGGACTGTAGTTTCAATTTTAACCACAGGATTCTGCTCTCTGATTTTGATTACATCCTTAACCTTGGTTAACAATTTTCTTCCCAGAGAACCACCTGGATGATAAAGAGCAAAATCTTCCGGAGTAAAACCATAATAAGAAGATAAAGCGATTGCCAGTGCATCTCCCAGTGCCAGAGCAGCTGTTGTACTCGCAGTTGGAGCTAGATTATGGGGACAGGCTTCTGTAATTACATCTGCCAGCAAAACTAAATCTGCATGTTCAGCCAGAGTGGAACTGCTATCTCCAGTCAGGGCAATAAGTGTAACACCAATTCGACGCAGTGAAGGCAGTAAGGAGAGCACCTCTTCTGTTTCACCACTGTTAGATACAGCAATTACTACATCACCTGCTCTAATCATTCCCAGATCACCATGAAGAGCTTCACCAGCGTGAACAAAAAAAGCAGAAGTACCGGTGCTGGAAAAAGTAGCAGCCAGTTTCTTGGCCACCAGGCCTGTTTTCCCAACTCCAGAAAAAACAACTCTCCCCTGAGAGTCTATAATCAGCTCCATTGCTTTTCTAAAACTGCCGTCAAGCTCCTTTTTTAATTTTAAAACTGCATCTGCCTCTATCTGCAGTGCATTTTTTGCTTCAGCAAGTCCAGTTTTAAATTTCTCTTCTCTATTGCTTACAGTCATTTTATTCACCCTAACTTAAAAATTTATTTCTTCACAATTTTTCATTGCTGAATCAATTGCCAGCCCCTGTTTTAAAATTCCTTCCAGCTGATCTAATGGAATCATATTTGCTCCATCACTTTTAGCCACCGCAGGTTCATCATGAACTTCCATAAATAAAGAATCAATTCCGGCCGCCAGAGCAGCTCTCATTAAATAGGGAACATATTCTTTTTCTCCATCAGAACTGTCTCCTGCACCTCCCGGAAGCTGTACAGCATGAGTTGCATCAAAAACAACTGGGTAGCCTGTTTTTCGCATTCTTGGCAGTGATCGCATATCAACAACTAAGTTATTATAACCAAAAGAAACTCCTCTTTCTGTTAACAGAATCCGCTCATTACCGGTACTTTCGATTTTAGCCACAACCTGATCTATGTCCCAGGGAGCCAAAAATTGTCCCTTTTTAACATTAATTATACTCCCTGTTTTCCCGGCTGCCGTCAGCATGTCTGTCTGTCTGGACAAAAAAGCAGGAATCTGCATAATATCGAGAACTTCAGCTGCCGCTGCTGCCTGCTCAGGTAAATGAATATCTGAAATCACAGGAAGATCAAACTGCTTTTTAACTTTTTCTAAAATTCTTAACCCCTTCTCCAGGCCGGGACCCCGGTAGGATTCAATTGAAGAACGGTTAGCTTTGTCAAAAGAAGATTTAAAAACATAGGGAATACCAAGTCTATCTGTGATCTCTTTAATTCCCTCGGCAATTCTTAAAACTCTCTCCTCTTCTTCAATGGCACAGGGGCCCGCTAAAAGCACAAACGGTTTTTCCTGATCACCAAAGATTATCTCATCATCTAACTTTACTTTTTTAAACATTTTTTACCTCCATCTGCTTACAGAAAATTTAATTCTCTATTTTTAATTTCAAATTAATTTTCAATTTTATTTCGAGTCTCAATTTCTTTTTCGACCAATTCGATATCTTCTCTTCTGTCTACACCAATTAGCCTGGCATCAGTTTCCAGAACTTTAATCTTAAATCCATTCTCTAAAGCACGAAGTTGTTCTAATGACTCCGCCTTTTCTAAAAAAGTTTGCTCCATCTCTGCATACTGCAGCAGAAAATCTCTGCGGTAAACATAAAGGCCTATATGCTGATAATAGATCTGCTCATCTACACCGGCATTACGATAAAAAGGAATGGGAGATCGCGAAAAGTATACTGCATAATCATCTTTATCAGTTATTACTTTAACCAGATCTGGATTTGCGGCTTCATCAGCACTAATTTCTCGTTTCAAAGTACTCATTTTAAGTTGATCTTCTTTTGTAAAAGGCTCTACAGCCCGGGCAATACTTTCAGCTTTAATTAGAGGTTCATCCCCCTGAATATTCACAATTAAATCTGCTTCAATTTCAGCAGCTGCCTCAGCAATTCTATCAGTCCCACTCTGATGCCGGGCAGAAGTCATAATAACTTTACCTCCTGCTGTTTCAACTGCATTTTTAATGCGCAAATCATCTGTTGCCACATAAACCTGATCTATCATTTCACACTTTTCAACTGCCTGATAAACCCTTACAATCATAGCTTTACCCTTGATCTTTGCCAGCGCCTTACCAGGAAAACGAGTAGAGGCATAGCGAGCAGGTATCAGAGCAGCAGTTTTTAATTTTGACATTTCAAATCCACCTCAAATTATTATTTAGCCCTGCCATTTTTAATTTGGGCTCTAATGATCTCCAGTAATTCTTCCCTGTTTTCTATTGCCAGAGAGATTTTTAAAAAATAAAATGGAAGCTCTCCAATCATATCTGCAAAATCAAATAATTTAACAGCATCCTTTTCTGTAGTCAAAATTAGATCCGCCTGGGAAGCTGAATACTGATCAAGTAGAGTTAAAAGATCTTCTTTTTGATAATTATAATGGTCCTTAAAAATCCTGTAACTTACTACCCTTGCTCCTGCACTTTCGATACTCTTTTTAAAAGCTTCCGGGCTACCAATTCCAGAAAAAGCAAAAACCTTTTTCTCCTTTAAAAAGTCGAGATTTTCCTGCACCTGGGAAGCTACAGAAACACAGCTTTCCAGCCTGGTTTCTGCCCTGAAAACACCTTTGTTTAAAGGGCTGAGAGTATTTAAAGAGTTTTTAAGCTCTTTAATTCGATTAAAATCAACATTTTCACTTCGATTTATAAGAAAAAGATCGGCTCTTTTTAAAGCAGCAAAAGGTTCTCTTAATAATCCTGCTGGCAAAACTCTGTTATTAGAAAATGGTTTTTCCGCATCAATCAAAACTATATCTGCCTGTCGTTTAAGCTGATAATGCTGAAATCCATCATCAAGCAAAATTAAATCAGCACCCTTTTCTTGTGCCAGTTTTGTTCCCTGATAACGACTGGCAGACCTAATAAAAATAAGATCATCATTTCTGCGGGCCAGCATAAAAAGCTCATCTCCCGCTCGAGCAGCATCAGCATAAAGTTGATCTCTATCTTTAATCAAAAAAGGTTCTTCAACATCTTTTGAGGCCCCATAACCACGGCTAATAATAGCAATCCTATAATCTGCCTTCAACTGTTCAGCCAAAAAGGCTGTAAAAGGGGTTTTTCCAGTACCTCCGGTAGTAATATTTCCCACACTGATCACCGGAACATCGGCTGTTTTTTTCTTTAAAATATTATTTTGATATAGAATTGATCTAATTTTGGCAAGCTGTGAATAAAACAGTGAAAGTAAAAATAAAATACAGCGAATTATAGCCGCTACTATTCCTGTCTGAGAACCATCTATAATTTTTTCTAAGTATCTGCGTAGACTATTCATATATTTAATACCACCATCATTTTTTGACTATTTCGGCCGCTCGTGCATTTACTTTTTCCATTTTTTCTTTTAAAATCTTCTGCTTTTGCTCCATCTCCAAATCAGGGTCAAAACGAAATGGTTCACCTAAAACCAGGGCAGTTTTACTAAATGGAATTGGCAGCAGATAATGATCCCAGCTGGCAAAATTCTTTTTCCAGCGGGCATCCACTCCCAACGGTACAAGCATCGAATCTGCCTTCTCCTGTAAAAATATAATGCCAGGCTTAATCTCATAAATAGGGCCTGTGGGTCCATCGGGAGTCAGGGCTGTACTTGCTCCCTGCTTTAACTTTCTATACAGTGAAAGCAGCGAACGACTGGCACCTCTACTGCTTGACCCCCGGACTGTATTCCAGCCCAGCCGGTTTAATATTTCAGTCATATAACTGCCATCCTGACTCAGACTGGTCAGAGCGTAAACACCTAAATCTTTCAAAAAATAAGCGGGAACCCAGCTTTTACCATGCCAGCTAGAAAAAACTAGCGACTCTCCCTCTGCCAGTAATTCTTTAACCGGCTCCCAGCCCTCAACCTCAAGCTGATAACTTTTATTTGTCCATTTAATTAAATTATAAGCAAAAAGTGGAATTAATTTTTGCTTGACTTTTTCTATTTTTGCTGACATTAACCCCACCTCTTTTCTGATTTGTTATTTTAATACAGTTAAATCTCTGGTGCCTCAATAAATTGTCCCCGATAAAGAGAGGCATATTTTCCCTGCTTCTGCAGCAGATCCTGATGTGTCCCCTTTTCCATAACCTCTCCCTTTTCTACAACCACAATTTTATCAGCATTTTTGATAGTAGAAAGTCTGTGAGCAATGATAAAAGTTGTTCTATTTTCCATTAAATGTTCTAAAGCTTCCTGGACCAGAGATTCTGATTCTGAATCAAGCGAAGAAGTCGCCTCATCTAAAATTAAAATTTTAGGATTTTTAAGAATAGCCCGTGCAATAGAAATCCTCTGTTTCTGGCCACCAGAAAGTCCAACTCCTCTTTCCCCAACTACAGTGTCATAACCGTCAGGAAATCCCATGATAAAATCATGAGCATTGGCTGCTTTGGCAGCTTTTTGAATAGCTTCTTCGTCAGCTTCTAAATCACCATAGGCAATATTATCTCTCAAAGTACCGCTAAATAAAATCGTCTCCTGAGGAACAATGCCAATAAAATCTCTCAGACTGTCAATTTTTAAATCCTTTAAGTCATGACCATCAAGGCGCATCCGCCCTTCAATCGGATCAAAAAAGCGGGGAATTAAATCAACCATAGTTGTTTTACCGGCTCCACTGTGACCAACCAGGGCCACAACTTCGCCCGGCCGGGCAGTAAGATTAATATTTTTTAATACAACTTCATCTCGGTTATAAGCAAAGCTGACATTATCATAAACTACTTCTCCCTCAACCTTTTTTAACTCGATTTTATTTTCGTCATCTTCGCGCAGTTCACTTTCAGTATCCATAATCTCAAAAACACGCTCAGCTGAAGCAAACAACTGCTGCAACCTTTTGCTTAATTTAGTAATTGAACGCAGAGGTTCACTAATTGTTAAAAGCAGAGTAAAAAAAGCAATTAACTCTGAAGCAGACATTCTCCCCTGCATAACCTCATAGCCGCCATACCAGAGAATAGCTGTAAAAGAAATTGCAGCCAAAAATTCTACCAGTGGAGTTAAGATTGCCCCATACTGAGTCTTTTTCATTTTAGCCCGAAAATTAGCCTGGTTTTCACTGCTAAAGCGCTCAAACTCATATTCTTCCCGACCAAAAGATTTGACCACTCGTACTGCCGAAAGCGTTTCCTGCAGTACATCCGAAACATCTGCAATCTTAATCTGAACCCGGCGGCTGACTTTCTTTAACTTATAATTAAATTTAGTAATTACATATGTAATTAAAGGCAAAATTATAATTAGAAAGATTGTCAGGCGGTAATTTAAATAAACAAGATAAAGTATACCACCAACCAGCGTAAAAACTTTATCAATACTGCCAACAGTAGTATTGATCATTGAACTTTCCAGCTGCTGCACATCATTTGTTACCCGGGATAATATATCTCCTGTTTTATTTTTACTATAAAAGCTTAAAGAGAGATTGTGGAGATGAGAATAGAGATCATTCCGGATGTCTCTAACTGATTTTTGTGAAACATAAGCTACAAGATAACTTTTTCCATAATAGGCTATCCCTTTAAGAAAATAAACTAAAATCATCATTCCAGCAACCATAGAAAGCCTAATCATACCTTCTCTACCCATATTAATATCAGAAATAATAGTTTCTAAAAGCCCCTGAAAAACTCTTACAAAAAAAACAGTTAAAAAGGCATGAACCAGCATGGAGATTACTCCCCCTACCAGCCTGCCTTTATATGGTAACACATATTTAAATACTCTTTTTAATATCTCAATTTGATTATTATCTTTTGCTGAGTCCATAGTAGTGAATCCCCATTCCTGAAATTTCATGATCAACATCTAAGCCAGGGATACCGAGTTTTCCGTAAAGAGCTACTGCCAGATGTGGTTCTTTACTGACAATTCCAATTTTGATTCCGGCACCTGAGATCCCGGAAAGCGGTTTATCAAAATCAATCATCGCCCTTTCTACACAGCGAGTCAAAATACGCTGGTCCTGAACTGATTCAGTTATTACATCACCTTTAATTGCTGCTCCCAGACAGTTGCGCAAAACTTTATCCTTCAGTTTTGAACCCTTACCGCCGGCTCTGGTTATTACAGCCTTATAGCCTTCATTTTTATAGGCATCGATAATCTTGCTGTCATACTCATCATTAACCATTGACAGCAGTACAGCTACCTTCCCTATAGACTGTCCACCATCAATTTCTGTAAAATCATCAATTGTAAAATCTGATAAATTCATCAAATCACCTCTTAGTCTTATTTTTTACTTATAACCTTTTACAAAAGGCTTAAAAACTTAAAATTTATTTCTCAATCGTTCCAGCATTGATTTAAAATTTTCCTACCACTATCTGCTATTCAACAAAACTAATTAATTTCCTCTTTTAAGTCTGGAAAAATAGCCTGAATAAATTGCTTATAACCCTCTATAATTCTTGGGGAAGGTCTATTTACCAAATTCTGATCAACTAAATACAGACGATTATTTTTAAAAGCAGAAATTTCTCTGAAAAGCTCTCGTCCCCTCAAATCTTCCAATGTTAAACCATCCGGAGCACTGTGAGCACTGCTGATATAAACTTCTGGATCAGCAGCAATTAGACTTTCCAGGCTGTAAGTTGGCCAGCTGCCTTCAGCTTCTCTGCCAATATTATAACCACCAGCATCCTGAATCAAGCTATCAATAAAAGTTCCTTGACCCGCTGTATATAGAGGGTCTGACCAGATTTCATAAAAAACCCTTTTGCGATCATTATTTTTTAATTTACCTTTTACCAGAGCTCTTAGATGCTGATAATTGACCTTCATCTTAGAACTGAGCTCAGTCCCAGCTTCCTCTGCAGAAGTTAAATAAGCAATTTCTTCAATCATATTTATTGTATCATTAATTGAGACAGGTTTAAAACCAATATTTTTTATTCCCAGCTCTGTCAGTCTCTCCAAACTCTCAATAGGAGTTACAGACTCAGCTATTACCAGATCAGGTTCTAAAGCAACTATTTTTTCAATATTGGGTTCATCAATGCGCCCAACATCTTCTTTCTGCAAAGCTTCGCTGGGATAATCACAAGCAGAGCTTACTGCAACCAATTTGTCCTCGAGACCCAATGCATAGATCACTTCAGTCATTCCGGGGGCCAGTGTAATAATCCGTTCAACTTCTTTATTTATTGTAATATCTCTCCCCAACTCATCTGTATAATTTAAAGGAAATTCCTGGGCAGATATCGGAATAGCAGCTGCAAAAATTAATAATATTAATAAAAATAGCGAAAACTTAATATTTTTCACTCAGAACCCTCCTTAACCATCTCTAAACAATATCTTCTCTTCTTGGTATAGGAACTGGGGCTACTTTATGACTATTTTTTACTGAAAGTTTTTCGATTTTTTTCTCTATTTCTGGCTCTGCCTCACCAGTTAAAATATATCTGTCCAGTTCCTGATAACTAAAGCCCATCTCTGACTCATCAGTCTGACCATCCCACAGGCCTGCAGATGGTTTTTTATCAATTATTGCAGAAGGAATTTCCAGTACTTCTGCCAATTTTTTTACCTCATTTTTGACCAATGATCCCAGTGGAGCAAGATCTATACCACCATCACCATGTTTGGTAAAATAACCAATTTTTAATTCACTCCAGTTATCGGTACCGACAACCAGATAATCTTTAGCCTGAGCATAATAATATAAAGCAGTCATTCGCAAACGGGGCTTAATATTAGCCGCTGCTAGTTTGCCACCTTTAATTCCACTTTGTTCTAAATTAGCTAAAAAATGATCATAAATCTCACTAAGATCATTTTCAACTACCTCAATTCCAAATTCAGCAGCAAGTTTAAGAGCATCTTCACGATCCTGAGCATTTGAATGACAGGGCATAACTACCCCAAGCATCTCGTCACCAAAAGCCAGCTGACAGAGACGGGCTGTAACAGAAGAATCAATACCGCCACTCAGGCCAACAACAGCTCCTTTTAAACCAGCATTTTTCACCCCAGTCTGCAACCAATCTATCAATCTATTTTTAATTTTTGTATAATCATTTTCTGCAAAAATATTTTTAGCCATTATTCTTCCCTCCAGGGATATTTGCCAGCAATCATAGCTTTCAAACTACCTTCAACTGCTGTTATTCTCCAGATCCCATCAATTTTTTCTACAATTAGTTCATCCTGCATCTGATAACTATAATGTCCTTCTCGATCTCGAAAATTAAACTCATAAGAGGCTCTAAATTGAGATCTTTTTTCAGTTGTGGAAAGCTCTTTAATTTTAAGATTTTCCAGACTATAAATTTCATTAACCTCTCCCCCCTGCTCGGGGTCACCACCATAAGCCTGCTGCATCTTTTCAATTACATGGGTTTCCGAAATCATTCTCTCCATCTCACCCAGTTCAAAATCTGCAGCTTCATTGGCAAGATTAATATTCTTTGTTGCTATGGCTTCGTAAAAATAATTAACAACCTCTCCAGCAGTATTTTCAGCAGTAATGGTTGCTGGTGAACCTGTAGTTAAACCCCAGATTAATCCGCCACCAATAATTGTAAAAAACAAAATCACCTTCCAGCTATGGCGAAAAAAGAGTTTAATATTTTCATTTCGTCTTTTCTTTTTGATTATCTTACTGTCAATTAAATTTTTTCTTTCTAAAAAAGCTTCCAATTCAAAATTGTTCTCAGCTTTAGCTCTTTTTATTTCTTCAATAAGATAGTTAATTTCTGGACGTTTTTCCTGTTCCCTAGCCAGCATTTCCATAAATAATTGATTGAGGCTGTCACTTAACTTAGGAACCAGTGCTTTAAGAACCAGAATATTTTCATTCTGAATTTTATTTAAAACTTTTGCATTATCCCGATCACTAAAAATAGTCTCTCCACTTAAAAAATAATAAAAAACCGATGCGATATTAAAAATATAAGATTTCAGCTGCCAGTCTTCGCCTGTAATCACTTCCGGGGGCATAAAATAATCCTGGCTGGGAATCTCCAGCTCAAATTCATTATAGTTTCTCTTGCTGCGCAGCATAGCTTCCGGCATCAGATAAATGTTTTTATCTCCATCAATCCAAAAATTAGAAGCATTAATACCCGCAGGAAAAATATCTTTGACCAGCTGAATATCTTTTAACAGAGCAAGAGTTTCTTTAAATTCCTCAATCAGCAGCTGTGCCTTAAAAGAATTTTTATTTAAATATTCTGCCAGCGGTTCTAGATTTTCACTACCTCGATAAAGAAGATAATATTCGCCATCCTCTCTAATAACATCCTGATATGAAATTATCTTTTCAGGAAGTTCTGCTGGCATATTATCAATTGCCGCCCTGACTCTTTTAACAATATCAAGCTGCACCCTTGAGCGCGGCACAGTATCTTTAAAAAGCTTTTCCTTCTGTATTTTGTTATTCTCCCGAGTTTCCTTGCTCATAGTAATTCCTCCGACATTAATTAAATTAGAATAAGCAAAGTTATCCACCCAAAATCAATTCGGGTGGATAGACTTACCTACTTATAATAATTTACTTTCAATATAATTTTTAAATCCTTTTACAGAATCAAATCGTCTTTATGCTCTGCAGAACTATCAAATTCATCTTTTTTATCCTGATAGCCATCACGACCAAAAATACCATAAGTATAATTTTTACCCAGTTCAACTCCAGGCTGATTAAATGTATTAATATTGAGCAGTTCTCCTGTTACAGCTGTCTGAAATTCAAAGAAATAAAATAACTGTCCCAGAGTAAACTCATTTACCTCAGGAACTTTAACAGTCTGGTTCATTCTATTTCTCTTATTTAAAGCAAGTTCTGTTGCCCATTTTTCAGTATTAATTAACTCTGCAAAACTGTGTCCTCCCAGATAACCAACTCCATCAAGATCTTTATAAGCACCTGGAATCTCTAATTCTTCAGCAAAGTTTTCTACCTCAAGGAAGGTAATAATCTTATCAAATGGTCCCTCCATATATAACTGGGCCTGTGAATGCTGATCAGTTGCTCCCAGAGCTTTAATTGGAGTTGGACCAACATTTACTGTATTACCCTGACGGTCAACTTCTTTTCCCAGTGATTCTGCCCATAACTGTCTATACCAGTCGGCCACATCACGCAAACGATCAGAGTAGGGCATCATTACAGACATTACTTTACCTTTTTTATAAGCTAAATACTGAATTAAACCATTAACCAGAGCTGGATTTTCCCAGAAATCACTTTTGCGACAGATCTGATCCATATAAGCTGCACCCTCGAGCAGTTCTTCAATATCTACCCCGGTCATAGCAGCAGAAAGAAGTCCCACCGGTGTTAGAACTGAGAATCTTCCTCCTACATTATCAGGAATAAAGAATTTTTTCATTCCTTCTCTTTCGGCAATCTCAATCAAATATCCAGAATCTTTACTGGTTGTAGCAATAAAGTGTTCTCCCACTTTTTCTTCTCCAACAGCATCAGCAACAAATTTACGGGCCAGTAAAAACTGACTCATAGTTTCGGCTGTACTGCCTGATTTAGAAATTACATTAAAAAGAGTTTTTTCCGGATCAAGTTTATCCAGTAGAGCTTTAATTCCCTCTGGATCAACATTATCACTTACAAAAAGTCGTGGATAGCCATTACGAGCTTCTTTAAACAAATTATAGTGGGGGTCATTAATTGCAGTCTGAACCGCAATATTACCGAGGGCAGATCCACCAATACCAAGAACTACAAAATTATCAAATTTGTCTTTTAATTTTTCGGCTGTTTCTTTCAATTCATTTACGACTTCCTTCTGTTTATAAGGAAGTTCCATAAAACCCATCTCACCCTCAGCCTCAGCTTTCAGGATATTCTGATGTGCTTTAAGTGCTTTATCCTTTGCTTCCTCTAATTCTTCAACTGTCATCCCATGTTCCTTACCAATCATTTCCGCAAAAACATTGTTAATATCAAGTTTCAGTCTTGATTCATCTTTTGACTGGACTTTTTTCTCTGCAGACATCGTATTTCCTCCTTATATTCTTATATTGCTGCTTAGATTAATAATGCTATCACAAGTATATATTTTTCAACGCAATTTTGCAAGGTTTTTTGTAGGTAGAACTGCTATTTGTCGCACTTTTCTCCATATTTAATTTAGAAATTTACCTTTAACATTTAACAGTGGTTATTACAAGAAAAAAACCCTGCCTTTTACAGCAGGGAATTTCTTTTTTTATTTTGCGTTTTGATTTGCATTATCATTGGGAGACTTATCTTTTTCTTTAGCTTTTGTTTTTGAATGTTCAGAGTTTCCTTTACCTTTATTATCTTTATTCAGGCCATTTCCGACCGCATTATTTTCTTTTTCCTGGTCGTAAGAATTATCAGAGATTGAATTTGAATTGTTTTCTCTTTCAACTTTCATTTTTTCTCGCTCTTCTTTTCTGGCTTCTTTTCTATACTCTGCAGCCAGCTGTTTTAATTCGGAATTTTCAATACTTCCATTTTCTTTGATAATAGAATCCACCTCATCAGCAAATGCTGATGCCTGTTCTCCATCTCTATCTTCACGACTTATTTTGCGTAATTCGAGAGCAGTTTGAAAAGCTAATTGGCCGTTACCTTCTTCCTCAAAGTTGTTAATAAGTTTTAAGGCCCTGTCCTCTTCAAAACCATTTTTCACACTCTCCTGAATATTGTTTAAAATCACAAATCCCTGACCCAGATCAATTTCATCTGCTAAAATTTTATCAACTACAGAAGAAATACTATCAATATTTAAGTTTTCATCGTATTCAATTAATTTTCTTTCTAAAGTGACTCTTTCTACACTTGTTAAATCTTCATTTGATTCCAGATCTGCAAGCAGCTCTTCTAAGTTTTGATAAGTTTGATCAAGTTCTTCTTCAATGTCTGATTCTTCCTGGTTCTGATCATCTGCGGATTCCTCATCCCCTAAATTTTCCTGATCTGTATCATCGGCAGGTTCTTGATCATCAGTTACAGTTTCCTGATTATCATCAATAACTGTTTCCTGACCATCTTCTGTTGTGTCCTGGGCAAGAGTTAAAGCAGGTGCAAAAGCAAAAACTAATAATGTTAATACTAATAAAATACTTAATTTCTTTTTCATTTTATATTACCTCCTTTTTCTAATGCTCATTATAATACATTAATTCAGTTCAAACAAATTATCTGACTAAAATTCATACTTTCTTCATAAAATATCAATTTTTTGCGATATAATTTTAAAAATTGTAATCTGTTTTACTTTTTTTCTGCTGTTTTAAACATATGATAAATATAGCGATACCCTATAAGGGTATTATAAAGGAGGAGAAATAAATGTACACACTTTATTATATTGCAGGAATTGCAGTATTGATTTCATTTTTTGCAGATCGTCAAAAGACAGTCCAGGGTTTAAAAATCGGCTGGAAAAAGTTCTCAAAAATTCTGGGGACTTATCTTAAATTATTAATTATTTTATCTTTTATATTACTGATCTCAGACCAATTTATTATCAACTACCTGGGAGGACAGGCTCCTTTTGTTGGTCTAATTATGGGATTAATTATTGGCTCAATTACTATGATGCCTGGTTTTATTGCCTACCCACTTGCAGGAATACTGGTCTCAAGAGGTGTCAATTATATGGTAGTAGCTGCTTTCATTACTACATTAATGCTGGTTGGAGTTGCTACTTACCCCGTGGAAAAAGAATACTTTGGAATCAAAGCAACAGTATGGCGTAATATTGCTGGATTCATAATTTCGGCTATAATTGCAGTTGCTACAGGAATACTATACGGAGAGGTGTTAATCTAATGGCTAAGAAAAAAAATAATAAAGTTAATTACTATATTTTTGCTGTTTTTGCAGCCTTTATTGCTGGTTCTTATTTTTTGAATTTTAATTTAGGTGAAAAAATTGGAGCAAATTTTATGATCTTCGCCCGTGATATGGTTTCTATTCTGCCCCCAGCATTTATCCTGATTGGTTTATTTGATGTCTGGGTCAGCAGAGAAAGTATTGAAAATAATTTTGGTCACACTTCTGGTTTTAAAAAATATATCTATGCTATACTGCTGGCAGCCACCACAGTTGGAGGAACTTTTGTTGCTTTTCCTGTGGCTAATACTCTCTACCATAAAGGAGCAAATTATTCTTCAATCTTTACCTATGTTACAGCAGCTTCTTTAGTGATGATTCCGATGAGTATTATGGAAGCATCAATTCTGGGCATCAAATTTACAGCAATTAGAATTGGTGTCTCACTTCCGCTGGTTATTATTAGTTCTATTCTTTTAGGAAACTTTTTCAATAAAATAAATTATAAGATACCCAAAGCTGAATAATATGCAGATACTGTGTACCACCAAAAATATGTCGTTTTATGTAAGAAAAGCAGCAGATTTGAGGAATTTATTGACCTCTTACTGCTGCTTTTTTATTCATTTTGTACTTTAATATATAGCTACCAGTACTGGAAAAGTTATTCCAGGTAAGTGTTCCAGAAAAACGGCTGCCAGCTGCCCTTGAAATTTTTGAGTTCAGCTCTTTTAATATGCAGACGGCTGTAATCTAAAATATTAAAGTAGGGAACTGCATCCCAGAGTTTTTCTTCCATTCGCTCTACAATTTTATATCTCTTTTCCTGATCAACTTCTTTCAGCATTTCTGCAAAAATCTGATCCATCTCTCGTGATTCTTCGCTATCCCAATTGCTAATCCATTTGTTTGTACCGGTCCATCCCTGATGAATTTGGGGATCAGGAACTATTTTAATAAAGGGAGATAGATGAATATGCCAGCCTTCTTTTTTAGCTCTTCTTTCTACAACAGTGGGCCGATCAAAAAGCTGCAGTTCAACTTCTACCCCAATCTTCTCAAGCTGATCCTGAATAGCAATTGCTCCCTGTCTTTCCATAGCGTTATCCTGACCACTTAAGATGACTATTGGACTTCCATCGTAGCCTGCCCTGTCAAGAAGTTCTTTTGCTTTTTCAGGATCGTAAACTCCATAGATCCCTTTACCAGCGTCAGGAACATGCCAGGGATTTCCTTCCTCATGTAAGGCGGGTTCTAAACGCCAGAATTTAGGGTTTCCAATCATAGCATAACCCAACTCTTCAAAATCGAGTGCATATGCTATTGCCTGGCGCGCATATTTATTATCAAAAGGTGGATTAGCATTATTAAAAATCAACATTGACATCCGATCCGGATAAATAATCACATTATCTATATTAGGATTGGCTTCAAATAAAGAATACTGATCTCTTGGAACCTCCTCTGCAAAATGGAACTGACCTGTCTGTACACCAGAGACTCTCACCTGAGCATCAGGAATAAAATTAAATACAATCTTATCTAAATAAGGAATTCTTTCACCAGCAAAAAATGAACCTTCCCGAGGACTGGGACTGTAATCTTCAAATCGGGTTAAGACCAATTTCTGGTCAGGTACCCATTCCTCATATTTATATGGTCCAGTACCAACATGGCGGTCAATAACATCAGAACCAAATTCATTGACAACTTCTTCTGCTCTTACAACAAACTTCTGATTAGAAACTGGAGAAGCCAAAATATTCAAAAATGGAGCATAAGGCTCTTTAAATTTAAAACGGATATTATATTGGTCAATCTTTTCCACCCTATCAAAATATGGTGAAACAAGCTGACCACCGTTATTCAGCTCCAGCCACCTTTTAAAAGAAGCAATTACATCATCAGCATTCATCGTCTGACCATTGTGCATTGTCACATTTTCTCTTAATTTAACATCATAAACAAGACCATCTTCTCCTATCTGGTAGCTTTCAGCCAGATGGGGAGTTAAATTAAGATTTTCATCAAATTCAAAAAGTCCTTCATATACATGATTCATCATAGCTGTAATCAGAGAATCAGTTGAATTATCACTATCCAGGTGGGCTACAGACATCTGAAGCGCTGCATTAAGAGTGCCACCATAATGGTCTTCTTCCTGAGCCAGAACATTGCCGCTCAATAACAGTGAAAAAACTAATGTCATTAAAACAACAGCCGTAATCTTTATTTTTCTCCTCATTTTTCCACCCCTCTATTTTTTTAATGTGTTCTTTAAATGTGGGTCCAACAAATCTCTCAGTCCATCTCCCAGTAAGTTTAAGGAAAGAACTGCTAAAATAATCATTATACCTGGAGCAAGTATCATCCAGGGCGCAACTACCATGTATGTCCTGGCATCTGTAACCATAGCTCCTAAACTTGGAGCAGGTGGCATAATACCAACCCCCAAAAAACTCAATGCCGCCTCATCCAAAATGGCTAAAGCAAAATTAAAAGTGGCCTGAACCATGATTGGAGATGCCGAATTTTTTAATATATATTTAAAGATTATTCTTGAATCCTTTGCCCCTACAGATCTGGCAGAATCAACATAATCCAAATCTTTAATTGATATTACAGCACTCCGAACTATTCTTGCCATCTTGGGAAAATAGGCAAAAGATAAGGCAAGGATAATATTTAATTTACCAGCTCCCCAGATAGCTGCCAGCGAAATGGCAATAATAATTCCGGGAAACGCCATCAAGGCATCCAGAATCCGCATTACAATTTTATCTATTTGGGAATAATATCCTGCCATCACTCCCACAATCCCACCAAAAATGACTGTTAGCAGCACAACTGCCAGTCCAACCTCCATCGAAGTTCGAATTCCATAAAGAATACGCGTAAAAACATCACGACCAAACTGGTCTGTGCCCAGAAAATGCTGATAAGAAGGTGGCTGAAGCCGATTGCGAGCATCATTACGAACAGGATTATAGTCTGTCAGCAGGGGAGCAAAAAGACTTAAAAAAGCAATAATAATCAGAATAATTATTGAGGTTGTGATATATGGATGTTCATATTTTTTATATTTCTTTAAAAATAACAATTTATTACCCCTTAATGATAGCGAATTTTTGGGTTTAAAAAAGCATAGCTTAAGTCAACAAACAAATTCAAAATCACATAAATAACTGCTACAAAGATAATCGAAGCCTGAATAACAGGTATGTCTCGTCGCATAATCGCATTTATCGCCATAAAACCAGTACCGGGTATCACAAAAATAGTCTCTACAATCCAGGTTCCTCCCAGCAACACTGCAAAGTTATGACCAATTACAGTAATTACCGGCAGCATAGAATTTTTTAAAGCATGTTTAAAAACAATAATTTTAGTTGATAAGCCTTTGCTTTTGGCTGTCCTTATATAATCCTGTTTGAGAGTATCAAGCATGGCACTTCTAGTCATTCTTGCAATTAGGCCTGCCTGCATAAAGGCCAGTGTTATTGCAGGTAAAATTAAATAGCGAAAACTACTAAATCCAACCTCAATAAAAGGTTCATAGCCGCTTACAGGAAACCAGCCCAATCTGACAGAAAACACAAACATTAACATCAAAGCCAGCCAGAAGCTGGGTATCGAAATTCCTAAAAGAGAAACAGTAATCGAAAATTGGTCTAAAATTTTTCTGTGGTTGACTGCTGCCAGTATACCCAGAAGAATACCGGCACTTATCCCCAGTATTTCAGCCAGAATAGCAATTAAAAAGGTGGGCCTCATCCGCTCAATCAAAACTTTTGCAACCGGAGCATTTAAATACAGTGATTCACCAAAATCTCCTTTTATTATATTTGCCAGCCATCTAAAAAATCTCATAATTAAGGGTTGATCTAAACCAAGACTCTCTTTTACCCTTACAACTTCAGTTTCTGTTGCCATATTGCCTAATATAACACGAACCGGATCACCGGGCATCAAATTTGTAATAAAAAAAGCAATTACAGCTACAATAAAAATTATAGGAATCAAAAGCAGTAATCTTTTTATAATATAATTCCTCATTTTTTTCACTTCCTGATTATGACATCTCTGCATCTTTTAATTAATATTATCACAATAATATAAGTATATCAATCAAGAATAGTTATTATTTATATGCCCTGTAATTATATCTTATCATCTGATTTAACTCGTTTAATGTCAATTTAATTACAAATTGAAAAACCACCGCTCTCGCAGTGGTTTTAAATAGTAATATCACTTAACTTATAATATTTATTTTACTAGATTTTATTTGCAAATGCTCTGGCAATTTGGGCGCCTACTACTGCGTTATTTCTAACCAGAGATATATTTGTTTCCAGACTTTTTCCGCCAGTTATTTCTTTAATTCTGTCTAAAAGAAATGGAGTTAATTCCTTACCTTTAATCTCATTTTCTTTAGCTTCAGCCAGAGCCTGTTCAATTTTCTCGTTGATTACAGAGTATTCAATCTCATCTGACTCTGGTACTGGATTTGCAATTAAAACTCCCCCCTCTAGTCCCAGATCCCATTTCGCCTTTAAAATATCAGCTGTATGCTCGGGGTTCTCTAAGCGGTAATCACAGTTATAACCACTGTGGCGGCTGTAAAAAGCAGGTAATTCTGCAGTTTGATAGCCGAGCACAGGAACACCAAAGGTTTCTAACTTTTCCAGAGTTAAACCAAGGTCAAGAATTGATTTTGCTCCTGCAGCAATTACAGCGACTGAAGTCTTTTTTAATTCCTCTAAGTCTGCTGAAACATCAAAAGTTTTTTCGGCTCCTCTGTGAACTCCACCAACACCACCAGTTACAAAGATTTTAATTCCTGCTAGATCGGCTGCAATCATTGTTCCAGCAACCGTGGTAGCACCATGTCTTTTTTCTGCCAGCACTAAAGGAAAATCTCTTCTGCTAACTTTCACAACTTCATCTGATTTTCCTAAAAACTCGATTTCTTCTTTAGTCAGCCCCACTTTTATCTGACCATCAATTATACCTATTGTCGCTGGAACTGCTCCATTCTGCCTGATAATATCTTCAATCTCTAACGCGGTCTCAATGTTTTTGGGATAAGGCATTCCATGAGCAATAATGGTTGATTCTAAAGCTACTACAGCTTTACCGGCTTCAATTGCTTCTTTAACATCATCTTTAATTTCTAAGTATTTTTCTAAATTCTTCATTATTTAACCTCCAATTTTAAATTCATAAATTTAACCAAAAAACTTTATAATTACATTAACTCTGCCAGATCCGGATTACAGGTCAATTCTGATTTCACCGTCAATGCAGAAGCTTTAATCCCAAGTTCTATAGCCTTATCGATAGAAAGTTTATTCATAATCCCTGCTGCCAGACCGGCTGTAAGTGCATCTCCAGCACCTGTTGTTTCAACAATCTCTTCCATATTAATTGAAGCTGCCGGAAAATGTTTCAATTTCACCATTTTATCCTGATGACTCAAATAATAAGCTCCATCCTTACCGGTACTAATAATTAGCTCCGGCAGATCCGCATTTTGTTTATAGAAATTTCGAACTCTCTCTATTCTATCTTTCAGGCTTAATTTCCGAGCCAGTTCAGCTTTCTCCACTGTAACAATGCCCAGCATAACCTCAATTTCATCAAGATTTCCTCTTAAATAATCAAGATTAGTCAGTTTACCTTTTAATTTGAGTGCTTTTTCTACCGAAACAGCATCAGCTATTTTAATCATTTTCTTAGCTGAACAGAGTTCCAGAAGATAGCTAATTGTGCTTTCTTCCAAATTAGTATCAAAAATAACCATTGCTGAAGTTTCAATAATCTTTCTTTTATCCTGTAGATAGTTACTATCTATTTCTTTTAAAATTCGCATATCATTAACTGCTCCGATTAAATCCCCCTCTTGATCAAGATGAGCCAGATAAACTCCTGTTTTATGCTCCTGAGCGGTAGATATCTTAAAGTGTGAAATATCAACCCCTGAATCTTTCGTCTCTTCTCTTAATTTTTGGCCAAAATGATCATTACTGATTGCTGTAAGCAAGACTACTTCCTGTCCCAAAAGTGCCATGTCCTCTGCAATGTTGCGGCCAACTCCTCCGGAGCTTTCTTCTATCCAGCCAGGACTGGAACTTCCTTTAATATAATTAGGACTGTAACCTTTTATATCCAGATTAGCTCCCCCAACAACCACAATTTTTTCTTCTGGTGCAGTAATATACCCTCTACCCAGAAGATAACCTTTATTACTTAAATGATGGATATAAGTTCCCACTGCTGATTCCGAAATAGCAAGCTTTTCGGCAATTGCTTCTCTGCTAATAGTGGCATCTTTTTTTATTAGTTCGAATACTTCTTTTTCTCTGTCAGTTAACTTTTCTATTTTGAGCACCTCCATTTTTTAAATAATTATTTAATTAAGTAAATTATTGTTTAAATAAATTATAACAGATAAATCTCTTTTTGTAAATATCTTTTTTAAAAATTTACCTATTAACGAAAAAAACCGCCCACAAGGGGCGGCAATTAAGTACTTATTTATACTATTTGTATTTATTATTTATTCAACAACTTCGATTGATTTGGAACCTTCCCAGTGACCGTGTAAATTACAGAATGCATATACATTTAAATCACAGGATTCTTCTAATTTAACAGTTAATGTTGCTTCTGCTTTCATATCTGGTGTAAAATCTACTCTGGCCAGACTTGCATAATTAGCATAAAGATCAAAATACTGAATATAGTGATCAGTTCCCATTGGATGAGTGATTTCCTTACCAAAAGTAACTTTCACATCAAAATATTCACCTTTTTTAACTTTATCAGGACACTGAATGTAAGGAACATGTTTCTTCTCTAAAGCTGTCTTGTCTTCTCCAGTATTTTCTAATTTCTTGAGATCATAGTAACCCATTTAAAATTCCTCCTTATAATTTTAGTAATTCTTAATAATCTAAACTTACTTTATAGATAATTAAAGTGAGTTAGAAAACTTTATTGACTTAACAATTAATTACTTAGTAAACTTACGGAACTTGGAACTGGGTTCTCCACAAACAGGACATTTTTCTGGTACACCATCAACTACTGTATGTCCACAAACCTGACAGATACTTACATATTCTAATTCAATGTCTTCACCTTTATCAACATGTTCTTTGGCTTCTCTATATAACTTTGCATGGATCTGTTCAGCCTCTAAAGAATAGTGGAATGAGCGAACTGCATCAGATTCTCCCTGTTCTTTAGCAACCAGACTATAAGCAGGATACATCTGCTCAATTTCGCCTTCTTCACCAGCAATAGCACCAACAAGATTTTCGGAAGTACTGCCATAGCCAAATTCTCCGCCACCAGCAACTAAAAAGCCACCATCTTTATTTTCATGAGCTCTAAAGTGATTTCCAGCGTGAACCTGCTCAGCATTTGCAATAGCTTTAAAAAGCAAAGCGACATTTTCAAATCCTTCTTCTTTAGCTTTCTCTCCCCATGCTATGTAGCGTTGATAAGCCATACTTTCTCCAGCATAAGCGGAACGTAAATTTTGAGCTGTCTGATCATTTTTAACCATTTTTACATACCTCCAATTATTAATAATCATTACTGTTAATAGTATAGCATTCTAGATTCAGTTCTGTCAAGAACAATTACTGATAAATTTCAGTAAAGCAGAATACTTCCTCTTACTATATATCATTCTGTTTAAAAAGTTTTTTTCCTGCTTTTTAAAACAAATTAAGTTAAAATTTAACTTAATTTTAATAGTTTAAGTGGATTTTTAATATTATTTGTTATTTTAATCAAAAAAACGGCCAGAATTATTTCCGGCCGCAAAATTAATTATTTTATTTAGATTTACTGTTTCTAAGTCTCATTTTTTCATTTAAAATTTTCTTGCGCAATCTAATTGCCGCTGGAGTAATTTCCACCAGTTCATCATCTTCAATAAACTCTAAAGCCTGCTCTAAAGTAAACTTTTTAGGTGGTGCCAGGTTAATTGAATCATCAGAACCAGAAGCTCTAACATTTGTCAGCTTCTTATTTTTACAGGCATTTACCGCCAGATCATTGTCCCGACTGTGCAGACCAATAATCATACCTTCGTAAACTTTTGTACCTGGTTCAATAAACATTTCTCCTCTGGCTTCCAGATTAGAAAGTGCATATCCCATAGCAGTTCCCTGCTGATTAGAAACTAAAACTCCGTTTTTTCGTCTGGGAACTTCACCTTTAAAAGGCTCATAACTGTCAAAAGAACGAATAAGAGTACCTTCCCCACTGGTATCATTGATAAATTCACTTCTGAAACCAATTAAACCTCTGGTTGGAACTAAATACTCTAAATGAACATAATCTCCTTCTGGCAGCATGGACTGCATAAGACCTTTGCGCTGATTCAATTTGTTAATTACAGTTCCAGAATATTTTTCCGGCAGCTCAACCATTACTTTTTCTACTGGTTCATGTTTTTTTCCGTCAATTTCTTTCATTAATACTTCCGGTTTAGAAACAGAAAGCTCATAGCCTTCACGACGCATATTTTCCAGTAGAATTGAAAGATGCAGTTCTCCCCGACCGGAAACTTTAAAAGCCTCTGTGTTTTCAGCTTTTTCAACTCTAAGACCAACATTAACCTCTAATTCTCTTTCCAGCCTTGCTTTAAGATGACGGGTAGTTAGATACTCACCTTCCAGGCCGGCAAAAGGAGAATCATTTACCAAAAAATACATAGCCAGAGTTGGCTCAGCGATTTCAATCATCGGCAGTGGATCAACTTTGCCGGGATCACAGACTGTCTCTCCAATTGAGATATCCGGAATACCTGCAATAGAAACAATTTCTCCACTGCGGGCTTTATCAATAGCATTCTGATTTAACCCCTCATAAACTGAAAGTTTGGTTATTTTCCCTTTTTCAATTGAACCATCCCTTTTGGAAACTTCAACCTGCTGTCCATCTTTAATGGTACCACTATAAACACGACCAATACCAATTCTTCCTAGATAATCATCATAGGCCAGATCATAAACCTGCATCTGAAGTGGCTCCTGATCTAAATCTGGATAGGAATCTACACTATCAATAATTGTTTCAAAAAGCGGATCTAAATTATCACTCTCATGATCAAGTTCATAGAAAGCCTTGCCTTCAACTGCGATTCCATAAATCACAGGAAATTCTAACTGATCGTCATCTGCTGATAGTTCAATAAAAAGATCAATTATCTCATCATGAACCTCTTCGGCTCGCTGATTATTTTTATCAATCTTATTAATGAAAACAATCGGCTTAATACCTTTTTCCAGAGATTTTTTGAGCACAAATCTGGTCTGAGGCATTGGACCTTCAGAAGCATCTACAATTAAAATGGCCGAATCCACTGCCTTGATAACCCGCTCCACCTCTGAAGAAAAATCAGCATGACCGGGAGTATCCACAATATTTATTTTGACACCATTATGCTCAATGGCACAGTTTTTAGAATAAATTGTTATTCCACGCTCACGCTCAAGATCATTGCTGTCCATTATACAGTCCACAACTTCTTCGTTTTCTCTAAAAACTCCACTTTGATTTAAAAAAGCATCAACCAGCGTTGATTTCCCAGCATCAACATGAGCAATAACCGCCAAATTTATTATTTCTCTTTTATCCAAACTAAAAACCCTTTCTCTTATAAAGTTAAATTTAACTTCCTTATTTTTTACTGCTTAATTTGACTTAATTATTTAAAAAAATATAAAATATTTATATGATTTCTTTGCTAGCTAATAGAAAAACCCTGACCACTTAAAAAAGTAATCAGGGCTTACAATTCTTGATTATAAAACTTTTATATGCTTTATAACTTAACGATATTAGCAGCTTGTGGGCCGCGGTCGCCTTCTACGATTTCGAATTCTACTTCCTGACCTTCTTCAAGGTTTTTGAAACCGTCTTCCTGAATTGCTGAGAAGTGTGCGAACACGTCGTCTCCGTCTTCTCTTTCAATAAATCCAAAACCTTTTTTCCCATCAAACCACTTAACTGTTCCTGTGTAAATCATTAAATTATTCCTCCTAATTTTTCTCGATGGAAATGTTACTTGTTTTTTGTTTTCCATCTTTTACAGTTTAGCATTATTAAATGCTCCTGTCAACCATTATTTTAAATTATTTTTTTATATCTCTTGATTTCTCTTTTAGAGACTGGCATTTAGCCGCTCAAAAACTTTTTGTATTCTAAGTTACAATTTCTGTTTCACTTATAAACCTGATTAAAATAAAGCTAATAGTTTAGAAAAGCTCTGTCCATTAAATGAACAGAGCCTTAAATTCATAAAACTATTTATGCTTTATAATTTAACGATATTAGCAGCTTGTGGGCCGCGATCGCCTTCTACGATTTCAAATTCTACTTCCTGACCTTCGTCTAAGTTTTTGAAACCTTCTTCTTCAATTGCTGAGAAGTGTGCGAACACGTCGTCTCCGTCTTCTCTTTCAATAAATCCAAAACCTTTTTTCCCATCAAACCACTTAACTGTTCCTGTGTAAATCATTAAATAAATTCCTCCTAATTAATAACGATGGAAATCTTACTTGTTTTTTCTCCATCTCCTGTAGTATAGCATTCTGAAATGATACTGTCAAGGATTATCTATAATTATTTTAATCTAATCTTGATTTTCTTTGTCTTTCGCCTTTATTCTTTATTTTCCTATCTTATATAATACTTAGTTAGTTTCTATATTCCGGTGGAGTTGCTAAATAAGAAATTATTACGGAAGCTAAAGGTAATATTAAAATCAATAATAAAACCTCTCGGTAGCCATTAAAATGATCAAAAGCCAGTCCAAAAGGGAGCGGACCTAAGGCAGAACCAATAACCATGGCCGTAGAAAAGAAACCTCTAATACTTCCCAGATGTTTTTTACCAAAATAGTTTGGTAAAATTACTGAAGTGCTGACACCATCAAAAGCCATAAATGAACCATGCACCACTGCATAAATCAAAAATGCACTTCTACTATCAGCCTTAATTAACAAAAATATAGCAATTACAAGTAAAACAAAATTAACTGCTTTAATCAAACTTGCTTTAACTCGATCTAACAGAAAGCCACCTAAAAATGTAAGCGGAAATTTTACAACAGAAGTAATACTTAAAATATAGGCCGCAAAAGCTGCGTTAAAACCTTTTTCTCCAATTATTGATACCATATGGAAAGTCATCCCCGTATTGACCATTGCCGGCACAACAATGATAAAAATTAACATCCAAAACTCTTTGGTCTTCATTGCTTTTTTTAATGTCCAGGGATCACTGCTGATATGTACCTGAGGTGCAAATTTTTCGCTGACCCTGTCTTCCTCCTCTTGATCCAGACCATCTATTTTCAGAGCAATATTCTCCGGCCGGTTGCGGACAAAGAACCAGCCCAGAGGTGCCATAATCAAAAATAGAGCCAGAGTCCAGAAACGCCAGGCACCGCTCAATCCAAAGCTGTTGATCAAATAATTATTTAAAGGTGGAATAACAGCCGCACCTACAACACCCCCGATTCCCATGATACTCATTGCCAGCCCTCTTTTTGATCTAAACCAGTGTGGTACCAGAGTTTGTGGCCAGAGACCAAGTGAGCCCTGACCAAAAAATCTCATTAGAAAAAATCCAATCAAAAGCATTACTGGGGTAGAAACAAAGCTCATCCAGACTGCTGCCAGTCCGAGAGAAATTGAAATAACCACAATCATTTTACGGTGACCAAATTTATCAATATTTTTTCCCATATAAGTTAAAATCAAACCGGAAATTAAAGTTCCAGCAGAATAAAGGGTAGAAACTAATGAACGGCTCCAGCCAAAGTTTTCTATGTAGTGATCAATAAATATTGAAATCGAATAGGTCTGACCAGGACCACTAAAAAAATAAGCCAGAGCAGCCATCACCAGTACCACCCAGCCATAATAAAAGTTAGTTTTAATCGGTTCTTCTTCTTTTTGAGTATTTAAGTGCATAGATTCTAATCTCTCCTTACCTAATATATTATCTGCAATAAACTATATCATTTTAAGAAGAGATGTCAATCGAAATAATTTTAATCTAAAAATTCAAGCAGCTTTCTGTTTCTTCATTTTGCTCTCCCCTGCGCTTAAGATCTAATTATTTTACTTTTCAAGCACTGCCGAAATCAATCTGGATGTCAGTTGTGCTACTTGCTGCTGCTTCACTTCCTGCTCACTATTGTTAATTGTTACCGAAACTGCATAAATATCAGATTCTTCGGTTCTCTGCAGCAGTTGGGTAAACTGCAGCACTCCCGGCTCTGAACCACCTTTAAATCCTGCCAGATAATATTCATTTTTATCAACCAGCCCAGGATTAATTTTAATCTCTGGTGCCTCTCTTAACTGATAAATTAACTCTGCTAGCTCTTCAGTACTAAAAAACCATTCCAGACGATCAATTAAAATTGGTTTAGTGCCAACTTCAATTTTATTAAACTTCTGCCCTGAAATTTCAGCTAAGATATCTCTTTTGCCTTCTAGATCTGAATTAAGATAATTTTTCCTCAATTGAACATCATCAGAAAATTTAAGCATAAAAAATTCTCTGGTCTTTAAAAAAGGAATATTTCTTTCTGTTAAATCTGCTTCTAATTCTGTTCTACCTAAATAATCAATTAAATTATCTGTGGCTGTATTATCACTCTGAGAGATCATTAAATTACTTAATGTTCTAAGAGTTAAAGGTGTGCCTGCAGGCCAGTCCTGTAAAATTCCGGATGGCAATGACCTATTTTCAGTTTCCAATTCTACTATATCACTCCAGTTTTTATTATTTTCTTCAATTTTCTCATATAATTTTTTTAGAACATGGAGTTTGAAGCTGGAACCAACTGCCATAGTTTTTTGATCATTATATGAAATAACTTTTTTCTGATTGTTTTTAATTACTGAAACTGAAAGCTCACCTGGAAGCTCTTTTAATTCTGCTAATATAGAATCTAAATTATCTTCAGTCAGATTGTAATTACCAAACCAGAGTCTAATTATTTTTCCCTCTTCATTTAAGCTTATCTGAGCCGGTACAGTTCCATTTTCAAACTGAAGTCTGTAGCCATCTTCAGTTTTTTCTGCTGACTGAACAGCCCCAAGAACACTTCCATACTGCTTAACAATTGCTTCAATTTGATTTAGGGAAACCTGTTCTAAAAATGAAGCTGCAAAAAGCGACTCCAGATTTTCCTTTTCAATATTGAAAATATCTTTTAATACTTCTGCTTCCGAAGCTGCCAGAACTCCGGTAGAAATAAAAAATAAAATCAACAACATACAAATTAGCAGATTAATTTTCACTAAAGTTCACCTCAATTTTTTCTTATTAACTAAATTATATTTGTGTTAGTCCTGACATTTTTTACTTTTAAAAAATTAAATAGTTATTCCTGTTCCCAGTGATTCTCATCAATTATCATTTCTTCGATTATTGCTTTAAAACTATCTTCTCTGGGGCTGCAGGCATAAACACCTATTTTAATTTCTTCAAAATCTTGATGCAGGTGAGCAATCCTCATCTGCAGCCATTTTCTACCATCAAAGGAATTTTCAATTAAAAAATCTTTCCCTCTTTTACTGATTCTATACCAGACTGCATTAATTTCTGAACTTATATCTTCCGTGGCCCAGTCGGAATAACCATAATTGGTAACCACCGAACCCAGCCTGCTGATTTCCTGATTTTCATATTCTGTAGATATTTTAATCCAGTTTTCACTGTCCAGCCGGAGCATGATACCACACTGATCATATTTATTCTGTGGTTCAAATTTAAATTTAGCAGCAAAAGAAAAATCTCCTTCAAGGTCAGTCAGTAAAGCGTGTCCATTATCATTTCTAAATCCATAGTGAGTCCGCTGCCAGAAATCTGTTTCTGGCTCAGTTTCAATTACCAGTGCATTTTCAAAATAATATTCTTCCGGCTTATTCAACCAGCACCACTTTACAAAAAAATTAGATAAAAAATTGGCGACTTATTCCTTCTTTTGATATAATATTTGTTACCTACAACAAATATGAAAGGAATAAACCGCCATGAATATTATATCAAATAACTCACAAA